>JAEEGL013773751.1_pt1 | contig 24935 bp, 16 predicted proteins | sample 9134231 | NCBI WGS metagenome assembly JAEEGL01 (sample SAMN16246548, study PRJNA631951) | gut metagenome | biome: gut microbiome; feature: rumen; material: fiber-attached | host: Bos | place: Iran: Karaj | collected 2018-10 | reverse complement strand
GCAGCCGTCGAACGCACCCAGTCCAATTCGCGTCACGCTGCCGGGTATCGCCACGCTTTTCGCGCCAGTGCACTCTGCGAAAGCGAAATTGTCCACATTCGCAACTCCGTCCGGAATGCATATCTCCGAAAGTGCCTCGCAATGGTAGAACGCCCCCGCCCCTATATTCTTCAAACTGTCAGGCAACTCCACATCAGACAGACTTGTGCACATGTAGAACGCTGACTCACCTATGTTGGTGACACTATTAGGAATCGTCACGCTGACAAGGTTCGTGCAGTTATAGAAAGCAAAATCGCCTATAGCGGTAACGCTGTCGGATATAACAACGTTTGTTATGCTATCAACCGCGGGAAACACTTCACGGAGGCCTGTTGTGCAGACATACTGCGGAATCGATACGCTCTTGAGGGAGGTGCAACCAGAAAATGCGCCCGTCCCAATGTTCGTTACGCTATCAGGGATCTCGATGTTCGGCATACTGCCGCAACCATAGAATGCAGACGTACCGATGCTTGTTACGCCATCAGGAATCGCGACGCTCTTCAAACTGCTACAACCCGAAAACGTAGAACTGTCGATGCTTGTAACGCCAGAAGGAATCGTCATGTTCGTCAGCGAACTGCATCCTGAAAATGCAGAAGTTCCCATGATTGTCACGCCGTCGGGAATAGTGAGATCCTTCAACCCGCTACAACCTGAAAACCCATAGTTTCCTATGCTTGTCAAGCTGTCCGGGATAGTCACGCCAGTCAACCCTTTCCGCCCAGAAAACGCATAGTCCGCCAGGCTCGCCACTCCATCAGGAATTGCGACATCGCCTTTCACTCCGGCGATTAATACAGATCCGTCCTTTGTCAACAAAAACCCCGACTCTGACTTGTAGAACCGATTGTCGATTGAAACTTCAAAAGACGCCAGCCCCCTGCATTCGGCAAATGCCGCATAACCGACATTTGTAACCCCTTCGTGTATCGCAACCCTCACAAGTCCGTCGCATCCGCAAAACGCAAATTGTCCAACATCCGTGACTTCGTTCGGCAGTATCAGGTTTGAAACCGATGCACCGTTCAGATACAGCATGTGCGCACAACTCAACGGATTGGACTCCCTGTTGCCGAAAGAAATTCCGCACCATGACGCGATATCGTCAATATCCACGCGCGTCAACCCTCTGCAACCAGAAAACGCACTATTTCCTATGCCCTTCACGCCGCTTGGAATATTGATGCCCGTCAAACGGTTGCAGTTGGCAAACGCGCGGGTGCCGATGTTCGTTACGCTATCGGGGATATTAATGTCAACGAGGCTGCTGCATCCGTAAAACGCATTGTTTCCAACACTTGTCACATGCTCTGGAATCACAAGGCCAGTCAGTTTTCGACAATTCTCAAACGCACGATTCCCGATATTAGTCACAGTCGACGGGATTGTCATGCTAACCAAATTGTTGCAGTATCTAAACCCATCATCATAAATGTTTGAAACGCCCTCTAAATAGACGAAGTTTGTAACACTTGCCCATCCCGTTGACGACAACGCGAAATCAAGATCCGGCGTAACTATGCTTGAGATCTTATTGCATCCAGAAAACGTCTGAAGGCCAATGTCCGTTACGGAATTGGGGATTATCAAGCTCCTCAGCTCAGTGCAGTTTGCGAAGGCATAATTCCCGACATGCATAACGCCATCAAGCATCTCGACGCTGGCAACCTGCCGACATCCATCGAATGCGCGAATCCCGATATCCTTAACGGACCCTGGAATTGTAATGTCCAAAAGACTGGTACAGTCTTTGAAAGCATTCCCGCCAATACTCAACACTCCGTTGGGTATGACAATATCAGTTAAACTGCTGCAGCCAGAGAAAGCATATACCCCGATATCCTTGACGCCAGCACCAATCTCCACGCTCGTCAGGGCGCTGCAATTGCAGAACGCATAACTCCCGATATGCGCAACGCTGTCCGGGATGGCAATGCGCAAAAGGCTGCCGCACGATCGGAATGCGCTCGTTCCAATGTTCGTAACGCTACTTGGTATCGTCACGCTAACAATGCGAGAACAATTGGTAAATACGACGCCTTCTATTGATGTCACACCTTCTGCTATTACCGCATTGGTTATATTCCCAACATTTGGAAAAACCTTGCCAAGACCGTACGCACAAGCAAACTGCGGCACCGTCACGTTCAATATGGCATTGCAACCATAGAACGCATCTGCGCCTATGCTAGTCACGCTATTGGGCAACTCGACACTGTTCAGCCCTCTGCATCCGCAGAACGCAATGGCCCCAACGCCCACAACACCGTCCATCAAGACTACGCTCTTAAGACTGCGGCAATCATAAAACGAAGAACACTCAATGTATGTTACGCTTCCTGGGATTGTTACGCCCGAAAGATTATCGCATCCAGCGAAAGCAGAGCGGTTGATGCTATGTACGCCATCTGGAATTTCAATGGAAGAGACGCCGCCAGGTGCTGCAAGAATATCTCTCCCGTCCTTTGAAAGCAATAGCCCGGAACGAGTTGAATAACAGGCGTTAGATGTCGACACATCAATTGAAACAAGTCCTCTGCATCCACTGAACGCACCGTCTCCGATCGTCGTAACGTCATCTGATATCACCACGCTCGTCAAATTCGTGCACCCCGAAAATGCACGCCCGGAAACGCCGCGAACGCCTGTTAGATTCAATCTTCCAGACAGCGAATCCTCATACCCAACGGCCCAACCTCCAATCACCCTTACCCCATTGATTGCAGTTGTATCAAACAAACCGTCGTTGCATCCTTTAAAAGCATAGCTCTCTATGCACTCCACACTGTCGGGCAACGTGATTGCAGACAGATTGCTGCAACCATAAAACGCATACTGGCCAATGCTCCTCACGCCATCAGGCACATTGATTTCAGCCAAGCTTTTGCATCCATAAAACGCATACTGACCAATGTTCTCCACGCCATCAGGCAAGTCTATGCCAACAAGGCTGCTGCAATCAAAAAACACACGCTCACCGATGCCTGCCAGACTACTGGGCATCAGCACGCTTGTCAAATTCGTACATCCATAAAAAGCGCTGTCGGAAATGCCGCGCGCACTCGTCAAATCCAAACTTCCAGACAGTGTGTCGCCATATCCAACTACCCAGCCGTCAACAAGCCTTGCACCCTGGATAGAGACCGTATCGAACAAAGCTTCATTGCAGCCAGAGAAGGCATACTCTCCAATGCTCGTCACACTGTCAGGTATCGTTACATTAACAAGCCCCGTACACCCATCGAATGCACGACTTCCTATGCCTGTCACATTGTCGGGTATCGTAACGCTAGTCAAATTTGTACAGCCTGCAAACGCACTGGATGAGATGCCGCGCACCCCGGTCATATTGAGGCTTCCCGACAGAGAATCCTCATGCCCGACAACCCAGCCGTCAACAAGTTTTACGCCTGGAATTGAAGACGTATTGTATATTGTGCCGTTACAGCCATCAAATGCGCAATTATTTATGCGTTTTACACTATTGGGAATTGTTATGCCAGTCATACCACTACAACCAACGAACGCATACTCGCCAATACTTATAACTGACTTTCCTCCAATCTCAGAGGGAACGGTCAAAGATCCCATTGGCAAGGGATATATAGCTGGATTAAAAACACGCCGAGGAACGAGCGGACTTAAAGGTGGACGATAAAAGCCAACACCATATATCTCTACTCCTGTGTCTACAGTCCGATACGTCCACGTGTACCCCGTATCAGGGTCGGTCCAGGTGGCCGCAAATGCGCCGAGCGCTGTGCATAGCGCAAGAAGCGCCAATGTGATCCGTTTCATATTTCAACTGCCCTTTCGCTTCCGTTCACTGTTTGCCCACCACCTGCGGCGCTCTCGGCGAGAGCGCCCTACCATGCGACGGCGAGACACCGCCGCTACATCACGAAGCGGCGAGGGCGCCGCTTCCCCGAATTGGAAACTGCGGTAATCCTTTGGACAGGTCGCCCCATTCAAAAGGACACTAGTAGAATAGCAAATGGGCAAGATGTACACAAGCGCGAAGTTAGTGCTTGTAATCGGAGGGGAGGGGCGGATTTGCCCGCAATGGGAACAGCGTTGCCCCGGGCTATGGCTACAGCGTGACTCCGTCCTTGAAGATCGCGATGCCGCGGGCGTTGTTGCGCTCGTTGGCGGCGGATTCGCCGGAAGCGACGGCGAGCACCTTGCGCGCAAAGGCGGCAACGTCCGGATTCGCCATCGCGTCCCAGTCCACCCAGTGCGGCTTAGACTTCGCGAGCGTAGAGTTTGTCGCCACCTTCATAGTGGGGACAACCGTGCCGAAGGGCGTTCCGCGTCCGGTGGTGAAAAGAATCATATGGCATCCCGCCGCCGCAAGGACGGTTGACGCGACAAGGTCGTTGCCAGGTCCCGTGATGAGGGAAAGCCCGTGCGCCTTCACCTGCTCGCCGTAGCCCAGTACGTCGTTGACAGGCGACGTTCCGCCCTTCTGCACACAGCCAAGCGACTTGTCCTCGAGCGTCGTTATCCCGCCGGCCTTGTTGCCCGGCGACGGGTTCTCGCAGCAGGGCTGCCCGTGGCTCTCGTAGTACGCCTTGAAGCCGTTGATCATCTTCACGAACTTGTCGAACGTCGCACGGTCCCGGCAGCGGTTCATGAGAAGCGCCTCGGCGCCGAACATCTCTGGGACCTCGGTGAGGACCGTCGATCCGCCGCGCGCCGCAAGCCAGTCGCTGAAGCGACCGACGAGCGGGTTCGCCGTAAGTCCGGAGAAACCGTCGGATCCGCCGCACTTGAGGCCAACCTTGAGCTCCGACACCGGTATGGTCTCGCGTACCGCCTTCGCTGCCTCGCCCTGCAGCTCGGCGATCAGCTCCATGCCGCGCGCAAATTCGTCGCCAGGGTCCTGCGCGCGCATGAACCTGATGTTGAGCGACGTCAGCCCTCCGACGAGCCCAAGGCGCCCCGCAAGCGCATCGATGCGGGACTTGAAGGAGTCGAGCGTGTTGTTCTCGCAGCCAAGCCCCACGACCAGCACGCCTCCGGCATTTGGGTGGCAGCAGAGCGCGGCAAGCAGGTTTGCCGTGGTCTCATGGTCGTCGCCAAGCTGACTGCAGCCATATGGATGCGTGAGGGCCAGCCCGCCGCACGAGGCGGCAAGCCTCTCGCAGAGCGCGTTCACGCAGCCCACTGTCGGGACGACCCAGATGTCGTTCCTCACTCCGGCCCTTCCGCCGCTCCTCCTGTAGCCGAGGAACGTCTCACCGCCTGCGCCCGCCTCTGGCTCGAAGGGCTGGGCCTTCTCTGGCTCGTACACGTACTCGAGCTGCGGGCCGAGGTTTGTCGCGAGGTTGTGGGAATGGACGTGCTCGCCCTTCTTGATAAAAGCGGTGGCATGCCCGATGGGCATGCCGTACTTGATCACGTTCTCGCCCGCGGCGATGTCGCGCAGCGCATACTTGTGGCCGTCTTCCCGGACCTCCACGTTGTCGCGGGGATTGATTACCATGGCTATTTCTTCACCATCTCGGTGATGGCGGACAGGAACTGGTTGACGTCCTTGAAGCGACGGTACACCGACGCGAAGCGTATGTAGGCGACTTCGTCCAGCTCGTACAGCCTGCTCATGACCTCCTCGCCTATCTGGCGCGAGGGAATCTCCTCGCCTTCGAGCGACGCGATCACGGAGTCGACCAAGTCGCGGAGCTTCGACTCCGGCACGGGGCGCTTCTGGCACGCCACGCGGACGGCATGCTCGAGCTTGGAGCGGGAGAACTGCTCGCGGCGGCCGTCGCGCTTCACGACGACGAACTCGTCCGTGTCGATCTCCTCGTAGGTGGTGAACCTGTTGCCGCACTCCAGGCATTCGCGGCGGCGGCGGATTGCCGCGCCTTCGCGCGCTGAGCGCGAGTCGAGGACCTTGTCGTTGTCCTTACCGCACTTGGGGCACTTCATTTCATTTACCGTTGGGGCACATCGTGCAATGCCGGCAGTCGAGGTTGATCGGCAGCGGCGGTGGCTCGCCGTGGCGGCGTGCGTTCACTGCGGAGATGTGGTTGATGAGAGCAAGGAGCAGCCCCAGCGTTATGAACCCGCCGGCTGGCAGCACGGCGAGGACAACCGGTCCGCCGTGGATGTTCTTGATCGCAAGGTCGCCCCAGATGGTCAGGGATCCCGCGCCGATGATTTCGCGCGCGGAAGCGATCAGAGAAAGCGCAAGTGTGAATCCGAGGCCCATGCCGATTCCGTCCGCCACGGAGTCGACCACCGGGTTCTTCGAGGCGAACGCCTCTGCGCGGCCGAGGATTATGCAGTTCACGACGATCAGCGGGATGAATATGCCGAGGCTCTCGGAAAGAGCGGGGAGGTAGGCTTTTATCACCAGGTCCGTCACCGTGACGAACGTGGCGATGATCACGATGTAGCACGGAATGTGGACGGCGTCCGGAATCAGCTTCCTGAGCGCTGCGACGAGCGCGTTGGAGCAGATTAGCACGAAAGTCGCCGCGAGGCCCATGCCGATCGCGTTTTCGAGCGAGGTCGTCACGGCAAGGGTCGGACACAGTCCGAGCACAAGCCGGAACGTCGGGTTGTTCTTGAAAATGCCCGCCTTGAAAGTCTCGAATATTTTCATGGCTTGTATTATCTCCTATTATCGGCCGATTGTAAAGCGCAAATCAAGACAGCGGAATAGGCGACCTGCGGGGTCGGCGGGAGGAGAAGAATATCGCCGCGAGGGCAACGACGGCCAGGATCGGCTGGTAGTACAGGCACTTGAGGAGCGAAAAGGAGTCGATCTGCATGTCGAGCCCCTTCGCGACTCCCATGGCTATGAGGACCTGCGCGCCGTATGGGATCAGTCCCTGGACAACGCACGAGGCGGTGTCAAGGACCGACGCCACCCGCACCGGCTGCGCGCCGAACTTGTCCGCGCATTCCTTCGCGATCGGACCCGCTATGACTATCGCGACGGTGTTGTTTGCGGTGAAGCAGTTCACCGCAGAGACGAGAAGGAAGACGCCAAGCTCGCATGTCCTTGGCCCCTTTATCACCTTCGCGATCCTGTCCGTCAGCCACTTGACGCCGCCGTTCGCCTGCACCGACCTGAAAAGCCCGCCCGCGAGAAGCGCCACAATGAGAGTCTCGCCCATGCCGAGCGTCCCCTTCCCCAGGTAGTCGAGCGCGCCGAAGAACGCAAACCTGCCGAGGAGACCGCCTATGGCCGCAGAGAGGACCGTTCCCGAGAAGAGGAGCGCCATGACGTTGAAGCCCACAAGCGCGAGGATTAGGACAAACGCATACGGCAGGATCAGCACGAAGTGCTGCCACGTCACCGCGGGGGTCTCGACCATTCCCGCGGACGAACCCGATACAGCATAAAGGAAGAGCGCCACGAGCGCCGCCGGGGCCGCGATCAGCCCGTTGGCGAGGAACTTGTCCTTCATCCTGACGCTCTGCGTGCGCGTGGCGGCTATCGTCGTGTCGGAGATCATCGACAGGTTGTCGCCGAACATCGATCCGCCTATCACGGCCCCCATCAGCAGCGCGGGGCTGAGCTGAAGCGGGCCAGCGAACCCGAGCGCGATCGGCGTTACGGCGGCGATCGTGCCGCAGGAGGTGCCGATGGCAAGCGAGATGAGGCACGACACGAGAAAGACGCCCGCGACCATCAGCTTCGCGGGAACGAGCGACTGCGCTATCACTACGGCCGCGTCAACTGCGCCCGAGCCCTTCGCGATCGTGGCGAACGCGCCGGCGAGGATGAAGATGAGGCACATTATCATGATGTTCGGCTCGCCCATGCCCCGCGCATACGTCTCGACCTTCTCGTCAAAAGGACGGCGTCCGATCATCAGCGAAACGGCGGACGCCACCAGAAACGCGACGGGCATAGAGACCTTGTACCAGGGCATCTCGAACCCAAGGTGCCCTGCGTACAGCGAAAGCCCCACATAGAACACGGCAAAGACGGCGAACGGAACCAGCGCAAAACCGCTTGGCTTCATCGGCTCCTCTTTGCTCATCTCAGGACCTCCCTGCCGAAAAAAAACAATGCTACCTCAACCTCGTCGGCCACGCTGTGAAGCGCATGCCCGTATACGGCTGATTGCGGGACTTCGAGCAGAACGTCGACGGGTCAACGGTCCTGTTGGCCTCAAGGTCGATCGCCGTTTCCCCGATCGGCTCCACCCCTATCAGCTTCGCTGGCCCTTCAGTCCAGCGGCGCGCCCATTCGGAAGGCTCCATCCCCTCCTCCTCGACCATCACGCGCCAGGTCACGGCCACGGCCGTCTCCAGCCCGATGATCCCGTTCGCCGTGCCGATGAACCCGCCCTGCTTCTTAGACGCCGGATGCGGCGCATGGTCGGTTGCGAAGAGTGCAAGCGTTCCATCCTTCACCGCCTCGCGTATCGCGGCACGGTCCTCGGGCGAGCCGAGAGGCGGCGCCATCTTCCAGTTGGCGTCGTTGTCCGGAATGTCCTCGGCGGAAAGGAGCAGATGGTGCGGCGTCGCCTCGCCGGAGACCGGCAGTCCCTCGCGGATCGCGGCGCGTATGAGGTCGACCGTCCCCGCGCACGAAATATGCTGCACGTGGAGATGGCAGCCCGTCGTCCGCACGAGCGAGATGTCGCGCTTAACCGCCTCCGTCTCGGCCTCTGGCGGCATGACGGGGAGGCCGAACTTCCTGGCAACCGCGCAGTCGCGCATGACTCCCGGCCCAAGGAGCTCCGGCACGACGGCATGCTGCATCACCGGAATCCCCAGCTTCGCGGCGCGGAACATCGCAGCCTCCATCACCTTGGCGTCCGAGACGAACGAGCCGTCGTCGGTGAACGCGACGGCTCCCGCCTCCGCAAGCGCCTCGAGGTCCGCGACTTCGCGGCCCGCGCGGCCTTTCGTTATGCACGCCGAAGGAGCTATGAGGCACGGAAGGGAAATGTCCTCGATCTGCTCGCGTATCCATGCGGCGTTGTCGCCGGCCGGAGTGGTGTTCGGCATTGTGACGACGCGCGTGAATCCGCCTGCGGCAGCAGCCGCCGCGCCGGTTGCGCGCGTTTCGGCCTCGGGAACGCCCGGGTCGCGGAAATGCACGTGTACGTCGATGAAACCTGGAAAACGAAGATACCTGTCGCTCATGCCGCTATGTTAGCACAACTTGCCGCGGAGTGTCAATTTGCGGTTTTCGCCCATCAACGACGCGCCATTGGTTGTCCCGCCTGGATTCGAACCAGGACTAAGGGTATCAAAAACCCCTGTGCGGCCACTACACCACGGGACAGGTATGCGCCAGCACGGTCTTGAGGCCTGTGCCGGCAAGCCGGCCTATGACCTCGCGTCCGTGCTCCGGAGAACGGACTAGCCCGAACACGGTGGCGCCGCTTCCGGACATCAGCACCCCGACGGCGCCCGCCGCCTTGAGGGCCTCCTCGGCCCTGCCGATCTCCGGACACAGCGCCCGAGCCGCGTCGGCAAGGTCGTTGTCCATCGCCCGCGACACGCCTTCGACGTCTCCGCGGGCAAGTGATTGCTTGATATTATCTAAAATTGTGGCGTCGTTTGTCAACCGCGTATTTCTGTTCGCCTTGAAGACGGCCGGCGTAGAGGAAAACACACCCGGGTTGACGAGCACGAGGTCGATCGGCGGAATGTCCGCGGTACCCTCGGCGAAAAGCGGGCTCACACGCTCGCCGCGCCCCTCCATGAGCACCGCGCCGCCAAGCGCAAGCGCCGGAACGTCGCTCCCCACGAACGCCCCGATCGTCGCAAGCTCAAGCCGCGTGAGGCCAAGGCCCCAAAGGTCGTTGAGCCCGACAAGAACAGCCGCCGCGTCAGCCGACCCTCCGCCAAGCCCTCCGCCGAGCGGGATGCGCTTTTCGATGGAGATCGACACGCCGGGACGGTGCTGAGTTTCCGCGGCAAGGACGAGAGCCGCCTTCACCGCGAGGTTCTTCTCGGGCGGACCGAGCTTCTCGAGGTCGACAGGCGCGCCGTCCGCGGCGGTTACGGAGAGGGTCGGAGCCGGCGCGCTGGAAGGCTCGAGGACGATGGTGTCGGCTACGGAAATCGGCATGACGACGCTGTGGAGGTCGTGATAGCCGTCGGGTCGGTCTCCCAGCACTTCAAGTGTCAGGTTTATTTTTGCGCGCGCTGGGATGATCATGAACTGAAATCGGTCAGATGGCCTATGAGATACCGGATTCCCCGGTAGTAGAATCCAAAGTCGAAAAGGTGCTTGGCCACGTTGTGGAAAAGCGCGCTCGGCTGGAGGAACCCGCGGTACACCTCGCGCACCGCGCACTTTATGTCGTCTTCCGAGACAAGCGGCGTCTTCGTGATCTGGCGGCGCATGTCGTATTCGTCCCAGTCGAGCGTCGTAAGCCCGTCGTTCGCGGCGAGCTCCTTGAAGAGAGGCGTCCCGGGATACGGAATGGTGATTGTGCACTGGAGGGTCGAGGCCCAGCCCTTCGCGAGCATCATGCGCGCGAGCTTCACCGTGTTGGCGATCTCAGCAGGGCCTTCCCACGCGTGTCCGAACATGAACGTGAGGTGCACGTCGAGCCCGGCCTTGTGCGCCCATTCTGCTCCCTGTACGACATCCTCGACCTTGAGCGCCTTCACGAACCTGTCGAGCGTAGACTGGTTCGCGCTCTCGACGCCGAACAGCACGAGGCGGAACCCCGCCTTGCGCATCATCTTGTAGTCGTCGAAGCTGAGCCGCCCGAAGCGCATGTTGCAGTCGATGCGAAGCTTCTTCTGGAGGCCCCTCTTGACGATCTCCGCGCAGAACGTCTCGAGCCACTTTCCGACGGGAAGCGAGCCGGAGTCGTCCATCAGCTCGCGCACGCCGTACTTCGTGACGAGCATCTCTATCTCGTTCACGACGTCTATCGGGTCGCGCGTGCGGTAAGTCGGGTATAGCGTAGTCCAGCTGCAGAACGTGCACTTCGCGTGCCAGCAGTCGCGCCCGCTCATTATGTAGGTGCCGGGCGTGCGGCGGAAGTTGCCGTTCTTCTCGGAGTACAGCCTCCACTTGCAGAGGTCGCGGTCGATCCAGGGCGCGGAGTTGAGGTCGTGGTCGAGCTTGAACCTGCCCGTGTTCGCGACCTTGCCGCCCTCCCCCCTGTACCAGATGCCGGGCTCGAACTTCGATGGGTCGAATCCGGACTCCGCGATGTTCTTCAGCAGGAAGTCCCAGTCGCCGCCGGTGAGGATGAAGTCGACAGGGCACTTCTCCATCGACTCCTCCGGCATGGCGGTGACATGGTCACCCACAAGGACGACCTTGGCCTTGCCGCCGGAGGACTTGTAGTCGGATATCCACTTCCAGTGGCGCTTCACGACGGGCGTCTTAGTCTCAAGCACCACGACGTCGGGCGAGAACTCCGCGAGGCGATCCGTGAACGCCTCGGGGGTCCACTCCTCCGCGATGCCGTCGAGCCAGGCGACCTCGTGCCCGGCCTTCTTCATCATCGTAGCGGCCGTGGCCGGCACGACAGGGAAGATGTAGGTGGGACGCGAGAACCACTGGAACTGCCTGTTCTGCGAAAGGAGGGGGACCCCCTTGTCGCTCGGCAGCGGAGGATATGCGATAGCAATGCGCATCTGCGCTTCAGCCTCTATGCCGCGCGCCCGGCGGCCTGCACCGGGCGCATGGCGTCAAAGCACGAGCCGAGGGCCCGGGCCTACCACTTGTAGCCAAGGGCGAGTATGTAGCGGATGTCGCTCTTCTTCGCGGAGGCGGCGGGCCTGGAATTGTAGTCCCACTCGACCTTCGCGAGAAGGCTCCACCCCGCGAACACCGTCGTGGAGATTCCGGCGTCTGCGTCGACCGTGTACACGTCGGCCCAGTAGGCGGTGTCCGGATGGTACTCGAGGTTGTGGAACACCTCGACGTTCTTCTGCACGAAGCTGGGCACCCACTTGAGGTGGTGGGCGTAGCGGAAGGCCGCGAAGTTGTCGTCATCGGCTCCGCCGACGTCGTTGTCGTAGCGCTCCTTCACGTATTCGATACCGGCTTCCTGCGAGAAGCTCCACTTGCCGGTGCTCTCGAACACGTTGCCCTCAAGCCACTGGTAGCCAAGACCGGTGCCGACGCGGTAGCGGTGCGCGAGGTCGTTGATGTGGTCGGTCTCGTACATGCCGTTGACGTACGAGTAGACCCTCTTCGCCCAGAAGTGGTCTTCCTGAGCCTTGACCTCGGCGCGGCTCTCGGTCTTCTGCTTGTTGGCCTTGCTGGAGCCGGACTGCGCGAAGTAGTATCCGCCGTCAGCCGTGAAGCGGTCCTTCTCCCAGCGGCGGTTCACGTTAGCCACCACCGACGCCGACTCGCTCACCGTGTTGCCGCGGAGCGCGGACGCGCCGATGTTGATCGACCCGTGCCACTTCTCGGGCTCCGGGTTGACCTGCTTGACGGTCGCCATGTCGATGGTGCGCTTGGGCTTGCCGAGCTCGTCGACCTCCGAGTAGGTGCCGTTCTCGAGTCCGAGGCGCAGGGTCTCGCGCTGCTCGTCGTTGTAGAGGAGCTCGCTCTCCTTCGCGACCTCCATCTTCGATACCTTCTTCGCGTCGATGGTGACGTCACCGACTGCGTCCGAGGCGAACACGATCGATCCGCCGCTGATCGACTTCATCGTTCCGGTGAGCTTGTCGCCGGAGGCGAAGTAGATGACATCGGCAGAAGCAATTAGCGACATGCCGGTCACCGCAACCATCATCATTTTCTTCATGTTGTGTTCCTTTTTTAGTGTGCAAACCAACCATCAAAAACTAGTTGCGCCTGTAGGCCAGCTCCTTGCCCTCCTTGGCGTTGGGCGCCACCCAAATGCGGTAGGCCCCCTTGTCGGCGCGCCACTTCCCGTCCTTCGCGACATACCCAATCGCCGCGTCGTCAAGCTTGAAGCGCACCTCCGTCTTCTCTCCGGGCTTGAGCGTCACGCGCCTGAACCCGCGCAGCTCCCTCACGGGGCGCGCGCCCTCGGAACACGCCACCTGCCTCACGTACAGCTGCACCGTCTCCGTGCCTTCCCTGGTGCCGACGTTGGCCACCGTGGCAACCACCTCGTCCCCGACTATGCCCTCCCCCGAATACGAGAACTTCGTGTATGTAAGGCCGTAGCCGAACGTGTATTTTTCGTAGCCCTCGGCCCAGGGGTGCTCGGATCCGAACTCGCGGTAGGGCCCGCTGGTGGGGCGCCCGGTTATCAGATGGTTGTAGTTGACGGGAACCACTGAGGCGTCGCGCGGAACCGACACGCAGAAGCGCGCCGAGGGGGATGCCTTCCCGACAAGCAGGTTTGCGAGCGCAGGTCCGCCGAAGCTTCCGGGCTGCCATGCGTACATGACGGCGGCCGACTTCTCCCACACAACAGGCACGGCCAGCGGCCGGCCGCAGTAGAGAATGGTGACGATCGGCTTGCCAACTGCTGCAATCTTGTCGAAAAGCTCCTGCTGCCGCCCGGTGAGCCCGAGAGAGCAGCGCGACGCATTCTCGCCCGTCCATCCGCGCGCCTCGCCGACTGCAATCACGACGACTTCCGCCTCCTTCGCCGCAGCGACGGCCCTTGCAATGAGGTTGTCCTCGTTCTTCGACGCCTCGGAGCCGTCCGGAACCACTGTGCCGTCGGTCTTGACTACCGTCCCGCTTCCGCTCATGACGTCGCAACCCTTCTCGACCACCAGCTTGACGTTCTCGCCGAGCGCAGGCCCGAGCGCCTCGGCCAGTGTGCGGCACGGGTTGTTGAAGCCCCTGGGGACCCAGCATCCAAGCGGCTCGGACCTGTCGACCGCCATTGGCCCGACAAGCGCCACTCGCTTCACGTCCTGCCTGATGGGAAGCGTGCCGTCGTTCTTGGCCAGAACCACGCTCTTCTCCGCGCACTCCACGGCAAGCTTCTCGGCCGCTGGCTCCCTTGCCGCGGCACGGGCCTCAAGGCCGCTGTCCGTGTACGGGTGCTCGAACAGCCCCAAGGCGTACTTGACGCGAAGCACGCGCCTCACGGCCTCGTCCAGCGTGTACTCCCTCACGCGGCCTTCTTCAAGGGCCTTGGGCAGCCCCTTCTTGAACACGCCCGAGACCATGTCGATGTCGTTTCCCGCGTTGATCGCCTTCGCGGACGCGTCGAGCATGTCGGTCGCGAAGCCCCAGCTGATCTGCTCGGCCACGCCGTTCCAGTCGCTGACCACGAAACCGTCGAAGCTCCATTCTCCGCGGAGCACGTCGTAGAGCGTGAACGAGTTGGACACGGACGGCTGCCCGCCGATCGCGTTGAAGCTGGACATCACCGCCAGCGCGCCGGCCTCCACCCCGGCCTGGAACTGCGGAAGGTGCTTGTTGCGCAGCGTCCAAAGCGTGATCTCCGTCTCGTTGTAGTCGCGGCCGCCTGCAGAGGCGCCGTAGCCGACAAAGTGCTTGAGGCAGGCCGCCACCCGGTCGTCGGGAATGTGCATGCGGTCGCCGCCCTGGAAGCCGCGCACCTGCGCGGCCACGCAGAGCGAGGCGAGGTACGGGTCCTCGCCGCACGTCTCCGCTATGCGTCCCCAGCGGGCGTCCTGCGGATTGTCGCACATCGGCGCGAATGTGAGGTCGACGCCAACGGCCCGCGCCTCCGCAGCGGCGACGGCCTGAGCCCTCTCGAAGAGCTCCGGCTCGAAGGAGCATGCGAGGGCTGGCGCGATGGGGAAGATCGTCTTCGCGCCGTGGATCACGTCAAGGCAGAACAGCACTGGTATCCCGAGGCGGGACTCCTCGACGGCTATCCTCTGGTACTCGTTGCGGACGTCCAGGTCCGTCCCCACCCATATCATGGTGCCGAATCCGCCCTTTGCGGCAAGCTCGGCCATTGACTTGTCGAGTTTGTTGTCCGATCCTGCGTAGGGCTGGTGCAGCTGTCCTATCTTCTCCTCGCGGGTCATCTGCGCAAGGAGGTTCTCGATGCGCTTGTCCACAGGGCGGGACACGTCCTCGAAAGCGTCCCTCTTGCCGTTCTTGTTGAAGTCTATGTAGCTGTCCGCGTTGTCGGCGGCGGACAGCGTGAAGGCGGCCACGGCGTACACCGACGCGCAGACGAGACTATGTGGCGAAATCTTCATGTGCGTATTATACAAAAATCGGGCATGGTTGAACACAGCGAATTTCGCCGCCGGTGCGCCGACCGAGGTCAGATCACGCCTTTGTCCCCGCTGAAGTATTTATTCCATATGGCGCTCCACAGGACCTTGCAGAAGGCGCTCAGCGGAATGGCGAAGAGAAGCCCGAGGAACGAATGGAACACCGTGCCCCAGAAGAGGAACGCGAAGATCACCTCGGCGTAGTTGAGACCGGTGCGGTTGCCCTGTATCTTCGGCGTGATCAAGTAGCCGTCGGCCAGCTGGCCGGCGATCCACACGCACAGCACGCACACGAGGCGCGTCATGCTCCCCCCGTCGCCAAAGTACGCAAGCGGCAGGGCGAGCGGTATGCACAGGATGGTCCCGAAGAACGGGATCAGGTTGAGGACGCCAAGCACGAACCCGATCAGGAAGCCGTACGGAAGCCCAACGAGCGTGAAGCCAAGGCCGTACATCAGTCCCTCGAGGAGGCAGATGACCACCTGGCGGCGGAAGAACCCCACCACTATGTCCATGAACTCCTGTATCCGCGCCGTGGCGAAGTCGCGCGTCGAATCCTTCAGCATCGGGAACTTGCCCACGAACTCCTTGGGAGACCAGGGCTCGACCATGATGAAGTAGCAGAGGAACACCAGCACCAGCAGCCAGGAAAGAAGCGAGAACGCGTACTTGATCGCGCCCACCCCGTACTTGACGGCATCGGCGCCGTACGATGCGCCGAGCGACGCAATCGTCTCGGACGCGAACCGCGCGGGGTCCGTGAAGAAGACCATCTGGTCCGCGGGCAAGCCTATGCGCGTGAGCAGCGCCACTATGTCAGGGTGCCCTGAGTTGATCCAGTCGCTCGTGCGCTGGACAACCGTCGGGGCGGACTTAACGAAGTTGGCGATCTGGTCGACGAGGATCGAGCCACCAAACCACACGAGGCCCCCTAGCGGCACGAGAATGACCGTGAACATCGTCAAAAGGGACAGCGTGGGGTTCTTGACGTAGCGTTTTATCCACGAGTAGAACGGCCTGAACAGCATCGACAGGAAGAAGGCCACGAGCACGGGGGCTATAGCCGTCGACGTAAACTCAAGGGCCTTGACGCCAAGCCACACCAGGAACACGGCGAACGCCACTATCACGGAAAACGAGAGGACCGACAGCGCCGCGGCAATTACGTAGTTCTGCCTCGCGCTGAGGGCGAGCCGTCCTCCGATCTTCGCATTGTCAGCAGCAACATCTTTGTCGTCGTCCATGGCAACCTCCTTGTCGTTCATTGCCGGGTTATGCGGCGAGGTCCTTGAGCACAAACAGGTAGATGGCCCAGTTCGCCCCGAGCGAGTACAGGTTCGCGGCGAAATCGTCTATCACGACGCCCAGCCCGCCGTTGATGGACTGGAGTCTGTTCGCAGGCGGAAGCTTTATGATGTCGAAGAACCGAATGACCACGAAGTACACGAGCATGTGCCACCACGGGCTGCCGACGATCGGCAGGCCGATGACGCCGATCGGGTAGAGCATCCACTCGTCCGCCACGATCCGCCCGTCGTCCTTCCTGTCGAAGACCTTCTCGGCCACGTCGCAAAACGGAACGGCCGCCGCGGCCAGCGCAAGGCCCACCACGACCTGCCACCACCACGGCAGAAGCGTGGTGGCGTACGCGAGGGCCACTCCAGGGGCCGACCCCCACGTGCCGCTGGCGAACGGCGCAAGCACGCCCAGTCCGAAGCCGGTGGCCACGAAGGTCATCAGTTTCTCGCGCGGTGTCTTGCCTGGAAGCAGCTGCATGTCGTTTCCCCTAGTCTGCGCGCGTCACGCGCGCTGCGGAAGCCAGGACGGCGGAAGCGAAGACATCACAGTCTCCACCACCTGGTCGAGCGTGAGGGACGTGGAGTCGATCTCAACCGCGCCGTCGGCCTTGCGGAGCGGCGCGTACTTGCGCGTGGAGTCTATCTTGTCCCGCGCGAGCAAGGAAGCCTTCACGGCCTCCGCGCTCTGGTTGGCGATGCCCTTTTCGACCTCCTCCTTCTGGCGGCGAAGCGCGCGCGCCTCTGGTGACGCCGTCAGGTAGAAGCGGGCCGGAGAATCGGGGAAGACGGCGGTGGTTATGTCACGCCCCTCGACAACCAGGTTGCCGTGCGCCGTCATCCCGCGAAGTATCGCTGTGATGCGCGAACGCACCTCGCGCACAGTCGCGACGGGCGAGGCGTGCGCGTTGATCTCTGGCGTGCGGATCCGGTTGCCCGGCGCCTCGCCCTTCACGTAGTAGGCGATCGCGCCGCGCTCCGGGCGGCACTCGACCTCGACCTTCTCGGCGAACTCGGCAACTGCGGCGGGGTCCGACGTGTCGACTCCGTTCTCGAGGCACTGCCACGTCATTATGCGGTATAGCGCGCCGCTGTCCACATGCAGGTACCCGAGCTTCGCGCCCACTATCTTCGACACCGAGCTCTTGCCGGCCCCGCTGGGCCCGTCGATTGCTATCACGTTAGCCATTTTAGTGCATCTCCTGGTATATCATTACGGAGGCGTAGACTAGGAACGCCGCGAGCCACACAACCCCGCAGCGGCGCCCGATGCTGCCCCCGCTGCGCGGACTGCGACAGTTCGCGCCGAAAACCAGTATCGACAGCGAAAGCGCCGCCATCATCGGTATGTCGCGCGTGACGATGTGGGAGCTGTACCCGCTGAAGGGGGAGATGGATCCGGCCATTCCCACGACCGCAAGCATGTTGAAGAGGTTCGAGCCCACGATGTTCCCTAGCACGAACTCGTGCTCCCCCTTCCGCGCGGAGGCGACGGCCGACGCGAGCTCAGGGAGTGACGTTCCCGCGGCGACGACCGTGAGCCCTATGATCATCTCGGCGCGCTTCGCTTCGAATCCCAGCCACTGCGCGACATCGCGCGCCACGTCGACTGCGCCCCACACGAGAAGGTGCGACGACCCAACCAGCACGGCAAGCCCGCCGAGCAGCAGGACCCATGCGCGGGGCAGGGAGACGGCGGACGACTGCTCTGGCTGCTGCGGCCCGCCGCCGCCCTTCCTGTCGAACCAGCAGTAAAGCGGCATCACGACCGCGAAGAGCCCAAGGAGCATGAACCCGTTCGTCCGCGAGAACGACATGTCGCGCACCAGCAGAAACGCAACGCCGCACATGGCCACGAGAAGCGGAGCCGCCACCCAGGAGATGGACCAGCGGACCCTTAGCGGACGTATCAGCGCGGCTATGCCCAGGATCGCGGCGATGTTGAAGATGCAGCTCCCGTAGGCGTTGCCCAGCGAGAGGTTGGAATGGTCCGATATGCCGGTGAGCGCCGACACCATCAGCTCGGGCGCGCTGGTGCCGAATCCGATTATCACCATGCCGACCACGAACGGCGACACGCCGAAGGCGCGCGCGAGCGCGCTCGCGCCGTCAACAAACCAATTTGCGCTGCAGCTGAGCAGATACAGCCCTCCGAAAAGGAACAGCAGCGCAACCAAATAATGCAAGTCTCCGTACATCGCAGTGCGTATTATATCAAATCTTCGGCGACTCCGCGCGGCGAATAAGCCGGATTCTGTTCACCCCCTCGGCGGCGTGCGCCGCCTGCGGAAGGCTCCGATCATTCATCTGAGCAATCAACCCGGGACTTCACCACACCCTTGCGGGCGCGAACCGGACGGGCCGCCCGTTCAGTCCCCTATTTGATCTTGCTCCTGGGAGGGTTTACCCTGCGGCGCGGCTTGCGCCTGCGCCCGGTGGTCTCTTACACCGCCGTTTCACCATCACCCTTGCGGGCTGTCTGTTCTCTGTGGCACTTTCCGTACGCGGCGATTTCCGCCGCGTCCCCGGCCTTGACAACCGGGTCCCATGCCCTGCGGAGTCCGGACTTTCCTCACCCTTGCGGGCGCGACCGGTCACTCGCGCGGGGCCGCCGAAGAAATCAAATGTCGCGGTACAGGAGGCGGCCGCACTCGGAGCAGCCGACCAGCCTGTCGTTGTGGCTCACCATCTGCGCAACGGCCGGAGGCTGCTTCATGTGGCAGCCGTCGCAGACCTCGTCCGGCGTGAGCAGGACAACCACCGGCCAGCGGCGGGTGCTCAGGCGCTCGTACTTGGCCAGCGCGTCCGGCGGGACCTTGGCCGCGCACTCCTTGCGCTGCACCGCGAGCTCGCCGTGCTCCGACGTCACCTCGGCCAGGCGCTCGTCCAGCTCCTTGATGTACGCGTTCACGCCGACGCTTTCCTCGTCCAGACGGGCCTGGGCCTTCTTAACGGCCTCTTCGAGGGGTATCTTCTCCTCCATGAGCGCCTGCCCGCGGTTGTCGGCTGCCGTCGCCTCCTGTTCGAGCTGGTCGCACCTGATGTTGATGTCCCTGTACTCGCTGTTGCCCATCTTGCTGGATGTCTGCGAGATGCGAAGCTCCCTGACCTTCGCCCGGGCCTGCTCGGCCTCGCTTTCGCACTTCTTCTCGGCGAGCTGCGCGTCCACCAGCCTGGCTTTCGCCTCGGCCAGGGCGAGGCGTGCGCCGTCGAGCCTGGAGTTCTCCTGCGCCTTGCGCGCAGGAATGTCTTTCATCTCCTTCTCGAGTTCACGGATTCGTCCGTCAACATCCTGCAGTTCGATCAGCAGCGAAATAACGTTCACTTTTGCCACATCCTTCCTGATTTCCCTAAAAGAACGAATAAGTTAGTATACCGCATATCCCCCCAACTAGTCAATACCGCGGTGAAAAAAACAGCGGCGCAGGGGAACCCCCTGCGCCGACTGTGGTCACCGGAAACCTGCGCCGCCCTACGGCAGAAGACGTATGGAGGAGAGTGCCGCATGCGGCAGAGGCGGCAGATGGTAGCCCGAGACGACGAGCTGCGTGTCGCGAAGGACATCGTTCCACGTGGAGTACCGCATGGACTTGTCCTTGACGGTCATGTGCTGCAGCAGCTCTGCGAACGGAGCGGAGAGCTGCTCCGCGTACAGCCTGGGGTCTATGGCCTGCGAGGCGTCGACGTGGGCCCGCAGCATGTCGTCGTTGTTGCGCCCCTCGAACAGCATGTGCCCCGTGGTGAGCTGGTAGAGCGTCGCCCCCAGGGAGTAGATGTCAGCCCTGCAGTCTATCACCGAGTCGCCGTACACCTGCTCGGGGGAGATGTAGCCCGGCGTGCCGATGACCTCGTCCGACTCGGCGGAGCCGGTCTTGTTCGCCAGGGAGCGGCAGAGCCCCAGGTCCGCGACCTTCACCGTGCCGTCCGAGTGGATCATCAGGTTCTCCGGCTTGATGTCGCAGTGGACTATGTGGTGCTTCTCCCACGCATAGCCCAGCGCGATCGCGACGGACTCGGCTATTATGAGCGCGTCCTCCTCCGAGATCGGACCCCTCCTCGAGACGCGCTGCGCGAATGTGTAGCCGTCAACAAGCTCCATCACTATGTAGTAGGAGCCGTTGGCGCAGTTCATGTCGTAGGCATGCACGATACCGGGATGGTGGACCCTCGTCATCATCCGCGCCTCGTTGAGGAACTGCTGTATGTCGGCCGAAGACGACGCGAAGTCGTGGCTCAGTATCTTCACGGCCACGGGCCGGTCCATCGCAAGGTCGCGACCGCGCCACACCGTGGACATTCCGCCTCGTCCAATCACGGAGTCAAGCCGCATGTGCGGCAGTGGCGGAGGAATCTCTTCTTTGTTGTCGTCCATTGTCCCACATCTCCTTCAGATCAGTATCCACCCGCACGCCTGCCAAGGCCGTTGCAGCTCTGGCAGTTGACCTCGCCGAGGCCACGGCAGTCCGGGCAGTCCTCCTCCTCGTTCTTCAGCCCCGGCTTCCTGTAGCGCCCGGACCCAGAGCACTTCCGGCAGTTCATGAGCCCTGTTCCGTTGCAGCGGGTGCATATGGGCGCCAGCCCCTCGCCGTTGCACTTGCGGCACGGCTGGAGCCGCGCGCCTGCGCACGCCTCGCAGATCACGAGAGAAGTTCCATTGCAGGTCTCGCAGGGGTTGACCTCCTTTTGCTGCTGTTGCTGCTGCCCGCCTCCCCTGCTGTTGCGACCGACGCTTCCTCCGCCCAGGCCCTTTTGCTTCGTCGTCTCTACGAAACCGTTCTTGCAGCCCAAGGCCTTGCACGTGACAACGCCCTCGCCCTTGCAGACCTGGCACTGCTCGAGGCCGGTCCAGCCGCACTTGGGGCACGGGGCTCCATAGCCGCTTGCCACAGCCGCCCGGTCGCGCACGTTCATCCCCTCCGCCAGCGCCGACGGAACCCAGGCGTAGCCGACCTTCTTGTCTCCTGCCGCCTGGTGGATGGTGTCGAACTCGCGGCGGCCGTCCGCAAGGAGGCGCGTCATGCTTGCATAGTTGCGGTAACCGGGGATTGCGCCCTTGGCGTGGCAAAGCGGGCACGACACCTTCTTCTTCAGATAGTCGCGGACTCCTATCCTGCCTGTGTTCTGCCCTATGTCAGGAGCCTTCTGCACGAACTCGCGCGTGCCCTTGCATGCGGGGCACTTCTCGCTCCAGTGCGTCACCTCCGACAGGGAACGGCGGACGCTCGACGAAAGCGCGTCCCTCATGCCGGTGTCTGTTATCTTGGCGAGCGGGGCCATGGCAAGCGCGTTGCGGTAGTGGAAGAACGCAATGTTGGGACGCCTTCCGCCGCCATCGCCGTCTTCTGACGGCGCGTCGAGCTTCCTGGCGAAATCAAACTCCGCCTTCACCACCGAGAACGCCTCCCCGTCGCCAGCAAGCTCCACCTTGGCGACGGCGGGCTGCGCGGCAGAAGGCGGATCGGGTGCCTTTGCCTCAGACTTTGGAAACGGCGTCTGGCAGTGGCCGCAGACTTTGGCGTCTTCAGTCGACGCCTCGCGTCCACACGAAGAGCATATGGGGTTCGCATGAACAAGCCAGACGGCGGCAGCAACCGCCATCGCCACTGCTCTTTTCATCAACCGCTCCTTTCTGTGTTGTAAAGCCAGGAATCGGGGTAAACAGTACCCCGTGTGAGACGGATTATACCATTTCCGTCCCAATAAGTCACTATCTCGAAACAGGAAAAGTGCTACCTCAGGAACACCGACAGTCCGGTATAGCCGAAGAGGATGCGGCCTGTGCCGGTAAAGCACGAGCGCTGGTGCTCTGCGGGAACGGCTGGGTTGCCGACCGCGCCGTAGACGCCGGCAGGCATTTTCCCGTCGCCGACGTAGAGCAGATTCATCCGCATGAGACCGTCGTAGTCGAGGGCCACGGTGGCTCCGGAGGCGGCGAGTTCCATGTCCGTCCCCACGCCGAACGTCTCCTTGTTCTCCAGCTTGAGCGTGCCGCCCGTGACGACCACCTTCGTGGCGTTTGTCCAAGTTCCGTTGGGTCCGAGCGCAAACGTGCCGCTCACAACCTGGACGATTCCGGTCGACGTGCTGGCGGTGTTGTACATGTGGTAGCCAGTGCTGGTGCCCTCGTAGGAGAGGTTCGCGGCCCCGGCGAACGACACCAGGTTTGTTGTCTCGGTGTCGACATACGCAGTGCCCTTGAGATGCAGCGTCGCCGGCGTGTCGCTGGTGACGGTGAACACCCCTTTCGGGAAGCCCAGGCTCTTGATGCCCTGGTCGCATCCGCACAGGTCCCAGACGCAGTTCAGGGGCGTGCCGCTGGCGCGGACGTGGGAGTCCTTTGTTATCGCGTACGGAACCGTCGTGTTGATGCGGCCGTTGTTGCCCATGACCCAGAAGTAGAAGCTGCCGAAGTTGTTGGTAGGCGCGTTGAAGTAGATTGTCTTGTTCGCGCCCATCGCATACGCGCTGGGACCCGACATCATCAGCGGACCGTCCAGGTAGAGCGTGCCGTTCTCCTTGAAATAGCACCAGTTCGTGGTGTAGCGCTTGATGCTGCCCTTGACGCGCAGTGACGAGTTCACGCCGAAAGTCCAGTTTATGGTCGGGGCGTTCGGGAAGGAGATGTCGCCTTCGATTACGTTGTCCGTGTTGGCGGCGATGGTGATGGAGGATGAGGTCCTGCTGGCCATGTCGGTGAAGCCGCGGCCGAGCGTGACGCCGTTGAGCGTGAGTTTGGACGCCGTGAGGTCGATCTTCACGGGATCGCCGCAGGAGCCGAATGCGTTGTCCGCGTTCACGTTCACGACTGCGTTTGTGATGTAGACGTCCGACCCCATCTCGGTGGCCGCGTTGAGGTTCAGCGTTCCGCCGCCTTTGACGACGAGCGCGCCGTTTCCGCCAATCGGGCCCGCGACGTTCAGCGTGTCTCCGGCTGCGACGTTCCACGTCTGGTCGGCGGCGAGGAACAGCGGCCAGCCAAGCGTAATGGCGCGGCCGTCGCCGGAGGTGGAGAGCCCGCCTGCGCCGAGCGCCGCGTAGTGGCTGGCGTTCTGCGACGTGAGCGAGAACGCGCCGGGAGTCGCGAAGGCGAGTCCGTGGAAGCTGGCCACGCGGTCGAGCGCCGCGCCGGAGCCCGCGCCGAAGGTCGCGTCAAGGGTGCCGCCCGTCAGGTCGGGGAGGACGGTGTTGCCTGGCTCGCCCCAGTTGGCGGCGTTGCCGATGGAGGTGTCCGCGCCGCCGTTCGCCGTCCAGGTTCCTGCGACGCCTTCGCCAGTGGCCGGCGAAGGCAGCGTTGCGCCGCCAACGCAAACGTAGCCACCGCCGGTGATCCAGTCAACGCGCGTGCCGCCCGTGTTGCTCTGCGAACAGTAGCAGCCGGCCGGGATTGCGACGTCGTCGATTGTCGCGGTGTCGACCGTGAACACAACGCCGTCCGCAAGCTTGAGCTTTTCGTTGCCCGTTACGAGCGTGAGGATCTTCGCCTGCGGACCGTAGGCGGGCGCGCTGTCGAACTCGAGGCAGCTGTCCGCGCCGCCGGAAAGGGTGAACCAGGTGAGGTTGGTGAACGACGCTCCTTCGGTGAAGCGGATCGTTCCGTGCGCGACCTCGAGGCGTCCCGTTGTAGAGGAGATGGACGCCGAACCCTTCAGCACGAATTCCTTCGCTGCGGAGTCGGGGTTCCAGCAGAAGCTGACGGGGTTCACGATCGTGCCGGTGAAGGGCATGGAGTCCACCGGCGGCGTGCCGGTGATCGTGAGCGAGCCGATGTAGCTTTCACCCTGGGCAAGACGCTCCATGCTGCCGATGGTGTGCGGCTGTCCGACTGCGCTCTCGGCTTCGCGGATCCAGAAGTCGGCGAACGTGCAGTCCTTGCTGAACTGGAGGCTCGTGTTTGGTCCGGCGAACGTGACCTCCATGCCGGCCGGGAACAGGCTCATGTCGCCGTTGTGCTGGCAACCGAACACGACCTTGCCCTCCTGGATGTCGAAGTACTTCAGCCCTGTGAACAGACTGCCGTTGTTGGGCATGAATCCCAGCCAGCCCGCGCCGGTCTTGACGATGCGGAACGGGCTGCCGTCCAGGCTGTGGATGCCCTTGGTGTGTCCGGCCAAGTCGGAGCAGTAGATGTTGATGCTCGGGGCCGCGACGATCGTGTCGATGTTGTAGTACATGTAGCCCTGGTTGTATATGCCCCAGCTGTGCTCGTCGAAGACCAGGGCGTTGCCCTTGGGGCCGGAATAGTTCTTTGGCAGCTCGATGCGGTAGGGCTTGTAGTTTACCAGGTTGTTGTTTGCCGCAAGGGTCTGGCCGTCGACCTTGGCGCTGGGGAAAACGAGCGTGTCGCCGTCCAGCGGCGTGGCGCTCGTCTCGCCCGTGGTTTCGTTCCTCCAGTTTTCGGCAACGCTCCAGTTTCCGTTGTAGGGGCCTTGCCAAATGAGCCTGTCGCCGATGCTGCTGCCGTCTTCCACGACCACCTTTCCGGCGCCGATGATCCAGTCGACCTGCGTGCAG
>JAEEGL011800756.1_pt1 | contig 24935 bp, 25 predicted proteins | sample 9134231 | NCBI WGS metagenome assembly JAEEGL01 (sample SAMN16246548, study PRJNA631951) | gut metagenome | biome: gut microbiome; feature: rumen; material: fiber-attached | host: Bos | place: Iran: Karaj | collected 2018-10 | reverse complement strand
TATTTTTGATACGACGCTTCGTGACGGCGAACAGTCACCCGGCTTCAGTATGAATATTGAAGAAAAAGTAAGGATGGCCAAGCAGCTAGAGAAACTGGGCGTTGATATCATAGAAGCAGGCTTTCCCATTTCTTCCGATGGCGATTTTGAGTCTGTCAAGGCCATCAGCGGCGAGATCACCAAGTCGCGGGTCTGCGGTCTGTGCCGCGTGAACTTTGCGGACATAGACAGGGCCTGGGAGGCTGTCCGGGATGCAAAGCAGCCCGCTATACATACCTTTATAGCTACCAGCGACCTCCATCTGGAGAAAAAACTGAAGAAGACCCGGGAAGAGGTTTACGATATGGCCGTTGCCGGCGTCAAGCGGGCAAAGAGCTATTGCGACTGGGTGGAGTTTTCCGCCGAGGACGCTTCCCGTTCCGATCTCGGTTACCTGAAGAGCGTAGTGGAGGCGGTCATCGACGCCGGCGCGGTGGTGGTCAATCTGCCCGACACGGTAGGCTATGCCGAGCCCTTTGAGTTCTACAGCTTTATCAAAGAGGTCATAGAGTCCGTCCCCAATTCCTCCAAGGCCATTTTCTCGGTGCACTGCCATAACGATCTGGGGCTGGGGGTAGCCAACTCCATCGCCGCCATAAAAGCCGGCGCCCGCCAGATGGAATGCACCGTCAACGGTATAGGCGAAAGGGCCGGCAACGCTTCGCTGGAGGAGATAGTTATGATCCTCAAAACCAAGCGCGCCATACTGGGGGATTACGAAACGGGTATCAATACCCGGGAGATATACAATTCCAGCCGCCTGCTCACAGCGATAACCGGCCTGGGGGTCCAGGTCAACAAGGCTATCGTGGGCCGCAACGCCTTCGCTCACGAAGCGGGCATCCACCAGCACGGGGTCCTGGCGGACAAGCGGACCTACGAGATCATGGATGCGGAAAGCATCGGGCTCCCCGAGAACAAACTGGTGCTGGGCAAGCATTCCGGCAAGCACGCCCTGAAGAGCAAGCTTCAGGAAATGGGCTACGAGCTCTCCGACGACGAGCTGGCTATGGCCTTCGTGAAATTCAAGGAAATAGCCGACAAGAAGAAGATCGTTTACGATGAGGACCTGGAGGTAATCGCAAGCATGGGCGCCAGTTCCTTCGTGGCCAAATACGAGCTGGAACACCTGAGCCTGAGCACCTGCACCAACGGTTATCCCACCGCCACGGTGAAGCTGGTCACCGAAAACAGCGAGCTTCTGAAAAGCGGCATAGGTATAGGCGCCATCGACGCCGTATTCAAGACCATAGACTCTCTGGTCAGCGAGGAATACGAGCTGAAGGATTATACAGTCAAATCCATCACCGGCGGAACGGATTCCTTTGCGGGAGTGACGGTGAAGCTGGGCTGCTCCGACGGCACTGTATATACCGGCAATGCTTCCGACCTGGATATAGTTACCGCCAGCGCCAGGGCGTATCTGAAGGCCATCAACAAGCTGGCTTATTTCCATACGAGAAGCAGGCGCAATAACCTTCTGGAGGATTAGGCCATGTCCATGACCATTACCGAAAAGATACTTGCCGCCCACGCCGGCAGGGAAAAAGTGGAGCCCGGAGAGATCATAAAGGCCAGGCTTGACCTGGTCATGGGGAACGATATCACCGCTCCCATAGCCATCGACAAGTTTGAAAAGCTTGGCGCCTCCGGCGTTTTCGATCGGGAAAGAGTCGCCATAGTGCCGGACCACTGCACCCCCAACAAGGATATCAAGTCTGCGGAGCTGGTGGCCCGGTGCCGCCGGTTCGCCCGGCAGCACGATCTGCCCTACTTTTTCGAGACCGGCAGGGCGGGCATAGAACACGCCCTTATCCCGGATCAGGGGCTCGTGGGCCCCGGCGACGCGGTCATAGGCGCGGACAGCCATACCTGTACCTACGGGGCCCTGGGAGCCTTTTCCACGGGAGTGGGCTCCACCGATCTCGGCTGCGCCATGGCCGTGGGCGAGACCTGGTTCAAGGTGCCGGAGCAGATAAAGTTCGTCTATTACGGCTCCCTGCCCCCATACGTTTCCGGCAAGGACCTGATACTTTACACCATAGGCAAAATAGGGGTGGACGGGGCTCTTTACAGCTCCATGGAGTTTACCGGCGAAGCCATAGAGGCTTTGGATATGGCCGGCCGCTTCACCATGTGCAATATGGCTATCGAAGCGGGGGCCAAAAACGGTATAGTTCCCCCGGACGGGAAGACCATGGAATATATCAAGGGCAGGGTCAGAAGGGGCTATACCCTTTACGAGAGCGACCCGGACGCCGTTTATTCCAGGGTCATAGAGATAGACTGCTCCGGGCTGGAGCCCCAGGTGTCGTTCCCCCATCTTCCCGAAAACGCCAGGCCCGTGAGCGAGGCCTCGCAGGTAGCGATACAGCAGGCGGTCATAGGCTCCTGCACCAACGGCCGCATAGAGGATATGCGGGCCGCCGCCGCCGTTCTGGCGGGAAGGCGCGTCCATAAGGACGTCCGGTGCATCATCCTGCCCTCCACCCAGCAGGTGGTCCTTCAGATGATAAAGGAAGGGCTTATGGAAGCGTTCATAGAGGCGGGCTGCGTGGTGAGCACCCCTACCTGCGGGCCCTGCCTGGGAGGGCATATGGGCGTTCTGGCAAAAGGTGAAAAGGCCATTTCCACCACCAACCGCAATTTTGTGGGCCGTATGGGCCATACGGAGTCGGAGGTGTATCTGGCAAGTCCCGCGATAGCGGCGGCCTCCGCCGTTCTCGGGCGCATAGGGAGCCCGGAGGAGTTGAAGTAATGATACAAGGAAAGGTGCATCGCTACGGCTCGGACGTAGATACCGACGTTATTATCCCGGCAAGATATCTGAATACTACCGATCCGGAAGAGCTTGCCGCCCACTGCATGGAGGATATAGACAAGGGCTTTACCTCCAGGGTCAGCCCCGGCGACGTGATAGTCGCCGAAGACAACTTCGGCTGCGGCAGCTCCCGGGAGCACGCTCCCATCGCCATCAAGGCCTCGGGGATCAGCTGCGTTATAGCCAACAGCTTTGCCCGTATCTTTTACAGGAATTCCCTGAACATAGGCCTGCCCATCCTGGAATGCCCCGACGCCGTCAGGGCCATAAGGGACGGGGACGAGGTGGAGATCGACCTGGCCCGGGGGCTTATCACCGACCTGAGGAGCGGCGAGACCTTCGGGGCCAAGGCTTTTCCCGATTTTGCCATTGAGCTTATAAACGACGGCGGACTGGTGGAATATACAAAAAAACTGATCAAACAGCGCGAAAGCGGCAGCTTATAGCAGATGCTTCCGCGCGGAGGCTTGCAATACCTGTCTGAAAGTGTTATAATATAATTTGCGTGAGTAAAAATAATCAAATAACTGAAGGTGCCCGATGAAAAGTAAGATTCATCCCAAATACGAAAAGACAACAGTCACCTGCGCCTGCGGAAACACTTTTGAGACCCGCTCCACTATAGGCACAGGGGAGATCAAGGTGGAAATCTGCTCGCAGTGTCATCCGTTCTTTACGGGAAAGCAGAAGATCGTTGATACTGAAGGAAGAGTAGAAAAATTCCTTTCCAAGTACGGAATGAATAAAAAGTAGTTTTTTCGGAAAAATGCGGCGTCAGCCGCTTTTTTTTGATTATTTAGCGGAGGTTCATTATGTTTGCAAAGCTGAATGAGGTGGAACAGCGTTTCCTGGAGCTTGAAAAGCAGATGGCTGACCCGTCGGTTTTTTCCGAGCCAAAAAAGTATCAGCAGATAGCCAAACAGCATGCCGAGCTGGAAGATATAGTTGTAAAATACAGAGAATATAAAAAAATAACCGAAGAAATAAAAGCCACCGAAGAGATGCTTTCGGAAAAGCTTGACGATGATATGAAGCAGCTTTGCCAGGATGAACTTCGGGAGCTTAAGGCAAAGATACCTTCTCTGGAAGAACAAATGAAACTGATGCTGGTCCCCAGGGATCCCAATGACGACAAAAACGTCATTGTGGAGATCAGAGCGGGGACAGGCGGAGACGAGGCTGCTATCTTTGCCGGAGATCTTTTGAGGATGTATACCCGCTATTCCGAAAGAAAACGATGGAAGGCGGAGCTGGTTTCGGCAGAAGATATCGGCGTAGGGGGCTATAAGAACATAACCCTCAACATAAAAGGCAAAGGCGCCTACTCAAGGCTCAAATTTGAAGGAGGCGTCCACAGGGTCCAGAGAGTCCCCGCCACAGAGTCCGGCGGCCGGATACACACTTCGGCGGCAACCGTTTCGGTGATGCCCGAGGCCGACGAGGTGGACGTCGAGCTCAATATGGAGGACGTGGAGATAGATACCTACCGCTCTGCCGGCGCCGGCGGACAGAACGTCCAGAAAAACGAGACTGCCATCAGGCTTACCCATAAGCCTACGGGTATCGTGGTCACCTGCCAGGATGAACGGAGCCAGCTCCAGAACAGGGAGCGGGCGATCTCCGTTTTGCGGGCAAAGCTGTACGAACTGGAGCTCAACGCCCAAAGAGAAGAGATAGACGCCAAAAGGCGTACCATGATCGGGAGCGGCGACAGAAGCGAAAAGAGCCGTACCTACAACTATCCCCAGAACAGGATCACCGATCACAGGATAGAATATACCTCCTATAACCTGCCTCAGTTCATGGACGGCGATCTGGACGACGTCATCGACAGGCTCATCGCCTTCGATCAGGCGGAAAAAATGAAAACAGGCGGCTGATATGAAAGTCGCGGGGCTGGGGATAGCCTGTCTTGACCGGATAGCCCGGACAGGTCCGATGGACAAAAACAATTCCTCTTCCATAACGGAATATACGGAAAGGCTCGGCGGGCTGACTGCCAACGCCCTGCTTGCGGCAGGGCGGCTGGGAGCCGAAGTATCTATAATTACCGCTGTCGGAGACGACGAGACCGGACTGCGCATCCTGAAGCTTCTCGAAGAAGAAGGGATCGGGACGGAGCGCGTTGCTGTATTGCCCGGAAAAGACAGCTATTTTTCATTCATAACGGTGGCCGGGGACAGCGGAGAGCGTTTTATATACTGCCGGCGGGATACCGTCGGGCCGGAGGAGATCAAAGCCGACAGAACGCTCATCGGTTCGGCGGACGTGTTTTTGGTTGACAGTCATTTCATATCTGCGTCTCTCGAGGCTGCCGGTATGGCCCGGGAACTGGGCGTCCCCGTAGTGGGAGATTTCAAGCTTAACCCGGATAACACGGAGATACTGAAATACACCGATTATCCCATAGTTTCGCGGGATTACGCTCTTTCTCTTTCCTGTGACGGCAGCATAGAGGCTGCCCTGCGGAGGATGGCTTCTTTCAACCCGGGCTCGGTCCCCGTCGTCACCTGTGGCAGCGAGGGCTGTTATTATATGCGCGGAAACGATTTGGAACACGTTCCTGCATTCGGGGTGGCGGTCCGGGACACCGCCGCTGCGGGAGACGTTTTTCACGGAGGCTTTGCGGCGGCGCTGGCTTCCGGCTGTTCCCTGAGGGCTTCCCTTGTTTTTGCTTCTGCGGTCAGCGCCCTGAAATGCGCTGGGTTCGGAGGGTCTGCCGCTTCTCCGGGACTGGAAGAGGTGAAGCTCTTTTTGAAGAAACGCAATTATTGAAGGATGGTAAAACAATGAAAAAAAATACTGTCAGAAGATTTGCCGAAATGAAACGGTCGGGAGAAAGGATATCCATGCTCACCGGCTACGATTATATGTGGGGCTCGCTGCTTGACGAAGCGGGGATCGATATCATACTTGTGGGAGACAGCCTGGGGAACGTGGTGCTGGGCTTCGACACCACCTGCCCCGTTACCATGGATGATATGATAAGACATACCGCCGCTGTTTCAAGGGGGGTCAAAAACGGCTTTGTGCTGGGGGATATGCCTTTTCTTTCGGCTAATCTCGGAGTATATGAAGCCGTCAAAAACGCCGGCAGGTTTGTTGCCGAGGGCGGAGCCAACGGCGTGAAGCTGGAAGGCGGAGCCGGTGCGGCGCCGGTGATCGGCGCTATTGTAGAGGCGGGCATCCCCGTATGCGCCCATATAGGCCTGCGGCCCCAGTCCGTGAACATCCAGGGATACGTCACTCAGGGCGTATCGGAGGAGTCCGCGGAGCAGCTCAGGAAGGACGCCCTGGCGGTGGAAAAGGCCGGCGCCTTTGCCGTGGTGCTTGAAAAGGTGGAGCCCGGGCTTGCAGGCGAAATAACCCGGATGCTTTCTATCCCCACTATAGGCATAGGCTCGGGCCCCTCCTGCGACGGCCAGGTGCTGGTGGTCCACGATATACTGGGCGTTTATGAAAAGGTGCCTCCCTTTGTGAAAAAGTATGCAGATCTGAGAAAGATCATCCTCGGCGCAGCGGAAGAGTACAACAGAGAAGTGAAACAAGGCGTTTTTCCGGAGGAAAAAGATGCAGATAATAAACAGACCCTCTGAGGTCAGCCTGATTTGCAGCCATGCGAAGGGGACCATAGGCCTGGTCCCTACCATGGGGGCTCTTCACGAAGGCCATCTTTCCCTTGTAAGAAAAGCAAGAGAGATGTGTGATTTTGTCATAGTGAGCGATTTCGTCAACCCTCACCAGTTCGGCGAAGGAGAGGATTACGACAAATACCCCAGGGTCCCGGATAAGGATGCCGCCCTGTGCGAAAAGGAGGGAGCGGATATCCTGTTCGCTCCGTCGGCGGCAGATATGTATCCCCGCGGCTTTTCGACGTGGGTGGAAGTCAAAGGGCTCACCGATATACTCGAAGGGGAGATCCGCCCGATCCATTTCAGAGGCGTGACCACCGTGTGCCTGAAGCTGTTCAACATAACGCGCTGCGGCAAGGCTTTCTTCGGCCAGAAGGATTTTCAGCAGGTGTGCGTGATCAGGAAAATGACAAAGGAACTCAACCTGCCTCTTGATATAGTGCGCTGTCCCATAGTGAGAGATCCCGACGGGCTGGCAAAAAGCAGCCGTAACGCGTATATGACTTTTGGTGAAAGGGAAAGGGCCCTGTGTATCTCAAGGGCTATGTTTGCCGCCCGCAGGGCTGTGGAAAACGGCTGCAGGGCCGTGGAAGAGATAGAAAAAACCGCCCTGGAGGAGATCATGAAGTCCCGGCCTGTGGCGGTGGATTACGTCACCGTGAGAGATCCCGAGACCCTGATGCCGGCCGAAAAGGCAGCGGGGAGCGTTCTCCTTGCCGCTGTCAGATACGAGAACGTCCGGCTTATAGACAACATACTGCTGTATTAGCCGGCGCTTGCTTTTTTCCGGTATTTATAGTATAATATATAGATGTCTATATTCGGACGGGAGGATTTATATGAAGCTTGACCTGAATGAGATCGCTCTTTATGCGGGTAAGCGATATACATATACTCTGCAGGAAGAACCCCTGGGCAGGCTTTCGGAAGAGCTGGAAAGCGACACCCCGGTGAGCGGGACCCTGACCTTTTCAAATACCGGGTCCGCCATTTGTGTGAGAGGCCGCTTTGAAACAGAGCTTTCTGCGGTTTGTTCCCGTTGCCTTGAGAATTACAGGCTTGCAATAAATGATGAAATAGACGAAATACTCCCTTTAAACGGCGTCCCGTCGGATTCGGAATTGTATCTTGACGATGCGGAAAACCCGATTTTCCGTGACAATATCTTTGACCTTACCGAACTGCTCCGCCAGTGCATACTGGTCCAGGCGCCGGCGTGGGGAGTATGCAGAAAGGATTGCAAAGGGCTGTGTCCCGTTTGCGGAGCCGATCTTAACAAAACCGAATGTTCCTGTGACAAAACAGAGCATCTGAATCCGGCTTTTGCTAAGCTTTCCGAGCTTATAGAAGATAAAACAGAATAATTACTTTCAGATAACAGGAGAATAAAATGCCACTTCCAAAACGCAGACATTCCAATCAGAGAACCAGATTAAGAAGAACACATTATAAGCTTTCCAGGGTCACTGTCACAGAGTGTCCACGCTGTCATGCTGCCTGTATGCCCCATACCGCATGCCCCAGCTGCGGTTACTATGACGGCAGACAGGTCATCAAGATAAAGACAAAGGCAACGGAAGAGGAATAGGAAAAGCTGTTAATGAGGATTGCGGTAGATGCGATGGGCGGCGATTTTGCGCCAAAAGAGATCGTCCGCGGAGTTTGCAGGGCTTCGGAGCTGTATGACGTGGATGTTATTCTTGTGGGGCAGGAGGCTGCCGTCAGAGGATGTATTCCCGTACGATATGCCGGTTCTTCTCATATTTCCATATTCAATGCCAATGAGATCATAGGGATGGGCGATCACGTTGATGCTATACGCACCAAAAAGGACGCATCCCTTGTGCGGTGCGCGGAGCTGGTGAAAAGCGGGGAAGCCGACGCTATGATAGGCGTGGGGAACACTGCCGCGACTATGTCCGTGGCAACTCTAAAGATAGGCCGTATCCCCGGGATACACAGGCCAGCGATCTCGTCTTTGTTCCCCGGCATCAACGGCCCTTCCATCATGCTGGATCTGGGAGCCGTAGCCGACTGCAGTTCCCGCAATCTGGTGGAATTTGCTTTTATGGGCAGCCTGTATGCCCAAAAGGTGCTGAAGCTCAAGAGCCCCAGGGTAGCCCTGCTTTCCATCGGAGAAGAAGAAAGCAAGGGCAACGAAGTCACCAAGGAAGCGCATCAGTTTTTGAAAAAGACTTCTCTTAATTTTATCGGCAATATTGAGGGAAGGCAGATCTGTGAAAACTATGCCGACGTTATAGTCGCAGACGGCTTTTCGGGGAATATTACTCTTAAGGTCGCAGAAGGCATGGGAAGCTTTTTTAAAAGCATCCTGCGGGATGCCGTCAAGAAAAACATCCTTTGCAGCATCCCTCTGGTCATGATGACGCCCGTCCTCAGGTACGTCAAAAAGAAGCTTGATTACACCGAATACGGCGGGGCTCCGCTTCTGGGGATAAACGGGGTCTGCATCATAGGGCACGGCAGGAGCAATGCCAAAGCCGTATGCAATGCGGTAAAGGCGGCAAAGACCGCCGTGGAAGGACAGCTTGTGCAGGCTATATCCGATTGCGCCGCAGAGATCAAAGAAACCCTTACAGGATAACATCTGAAAACAATGCAGCCCCCGGGCTGCTTTTTTTGTATCATGAACAGTAAAGAGCGGGTAAAAAAAACCTTCTCATACCAAAATGCAGACAGAGTTCCGAGAAACTATCTTGCAAATCCGGGCATAGACCGCAGATTAAAGGAGTATTTCGGCATCCGTCCCGACGACGACGAAGGACTGCTTGACAGACTGGGAGTCGATTTCAGGTCAGTTCCGCTCCTTTATACGGGAAAAAGGCTTCATCCCGAAGCCGAAAACAGATGGGTGGATCCCTGTTACGGCATCAGATGCCGCTGGATCGAAAATGCTTTCGGGGGTTATATGGACTATTGCGATTTCCCTCTGAAGGGTATCGATATGGATACCGCTCTTAACTGGCCCATGCCTGATCCGTCTGATTTTGATTACGGCGGATTTGCCCGCAGGCTGTCCTCTTGCGGGGATCATTATACCCTGTATACCTATATGCCGGATATAATCAACGCTACGGGAATGATAATGGGCATGGAAGACACTCTTGTCGGACTTGCCACCGGCGACAGAGCCGTGCTGACCTATATCGACAGAAGGCTCGAGATCGGTCTTGAAACTGTAAAACGCGCTCTTGCTGCCGCAGACGGCGCTCTTGACTGTTTGTGGATGGGCGAAGATCTTGGAACACAGAATTCTCCTCTTATCAGCGCGGTTCTGTTTGAAAAGCATATCCGCCCCAGGCATCAGAGATTCATCGATGCTGCCAAAAGCTCCGGAGTCAGCGTAATGATGCACTGCTGCGGATCGTCCTCTTGGGCATTTGAGGCTTTTATAGATATGGGCGTGGACATCGTGGATACTCTTCAGCCCGAGGCAGCGTATATGGATCCCGGATATCTGGCGGATAAATTCGGCTCGAGGCTTGCTTTTCACGGCAGTATCAGTACCGCTTTTCTTGCCGATTCGGATCCCGCCGGAATAAAGGAAGCGTGCCGTCGGACAGTTTCTGTCTATAAAAACGGATATGCTCTTGCGCCGACTCATATGATACAGGATAATACACCTGTGGAAAATGTGCTGGCTATGTATTCCTGGGACAGATGAACATGAAGTCAAAAGAAGAAGCGTTTATAGATTTTATTGCGGAAAAATATGCCCTGAAGGGCAGCAGGGACGGTATTTTCGGAATAGGCGACGACTGCGCAGTGATACCCGGGCCGGGAAAAGAGCAGTACGTCATTACCTGCGATATGCTTTGCGAGGACACTCATTTTGCCAAGGCCATGATCTCACCCTTTGAGCTGGGGTGGAAATCGGCTGCCGTCAATATAAGCGATATAGCAGGGATGGCGGGGAAGCCTCTTTATGCTTTCGTTTCCCTGGGTATGCCGTATCCGGACACGGAATACTGCGACGGGTTTTACAGAGGGCTTTGCTCCTGCCTTGACAAAAACGACACCCTGATATGCGGGGGAGACACGGTAAAAAGCGAAAAGATCGTCATAAATCTTACCGTCGTAGGCAAGGCCGGCCGGCCCGTTTACCGTTCCGGGGCAAGGCCCGGAGACGCAGTTATGCTGTGCGGGACTCCCGGAGCCTCGGCGGCGGGGCTTGAGGCCCTGCTTGCCATGGGCAGGGAAAGGGCGGAAGCCGCTTATCCTCTGCTTGTCCGCAGGCATCTTATGCCGGAACCCGTTATGTGCTCCTTTCTGCTGAAAGATCTTGCAGGGGCAATGATGGACGTTTCCGACGGGATCTCCAAAGACCTTGCCGCCCTCTGTCTTGCGTCGGGGGCGGGAGCCTGTATAAAGGAAGATTCGATACCCGTGTGCGACGCCCTCAAAGAATACTGCAGCGCCGAGGGAAAGGACCCGGTGGCGCTGGCGGTAAGCGGCGGCGAGGATTACGGGCTTTTGTTTACCTGCCGTCCGGAAAACTCCGGGATCTGCGCCGGCCTGATGAAAGAAAACGGCGTTTTGTGTACAAAAATAGGAGAGATCACCCGAAAAGAGGAAGTGTATATGCTGGACAAAACAGGCTGCCGCCGGCCTTTGCCTGCCGGATGGCAGCATTTCGGGGACGCGCGATCATGAATATCACCACCAACAGCCCGGAGGAGACCGTTCTTCTGGCAGAAGTTTTTGCTTCCTGCATCTCCGCCGGCGAGCTGATACTGTTCTTCGGGGATCTCGGCGCCGGAAAAACCACCTTTACCAAAGGCTTTGCCAAAGCCCTTGGCATAGCGGACGGCGTCCATTCTCCCACCTTCACCTTGATCCACGAACATGAAGGCGCAAAAAAGCTGTATCATATAGATCTGTACCGCCTGGAGACCCAGGAAGAGATCGACGGGCTGGGGCTTGAAGAATATCTGGTCCCGGATGCGATAACCCTGATAGAATGGAGCGAGCGTTTCCGCGAGCTTCCGGAAAACCATATCATCGTAAAGATAGAAACAACGGGAGAGACCCGCAGGAGCTTTACGTTTTCTTCGGATCATCTGGATGATCCGTTTTTTGAAGCTATGAAAAAGGAATACCAAAAAAGATGTATATTTTAGGGATCGAATCTTCGGCAAGCATATCGGCAGTCTGTCTCGCCGAAGGCAGAGAGCCGGTGGCGGAGTATCATTTCAGGCATGACATGGGCCTGTTGCGCAGGCTGGTTCCGGAAATAGAAAACCTGCTTCAGAGCGCCGGAACGGACGCCTCCGGGCTTGGCGCCGTAGCCGTGTCCCTCGGGCCCGGTTCCTTTACCGGCCTGCGGATAGGGCTGTCCTGCGCCAAAGCCATGGCATACGCTTTGGATATTCCCCTGGTGGGGGTCCCCACTCTCAAAGCGATTGCCCGCAATATCGGGTGTATCGGGGAAGACTGCCGGGTATGCTCTATGGTTTTTGCCAGAGCGGACGAGGTATATTACTGTATTTACGACCACGCTCTGAATGAACTGTGCGGGTATTCCATAGACGCCGTTTCCAACGTTCTTGAAAACCCTCTTTTTGCATCGGGGACCATAATATTTGCGGGCTCGGGCTGCAGGCGCCATAAAGACGCAATAACGGCGGCCTTTGGAAAAAGAGCCTTGTTTGCAGACAGTGTATGCGATTTTCCCCGGGGGCTCTCCGTTATCAGCCTTGCCTGCGACAGGCTGGAAAGGGGCGAACGGGACGATGCCGCCGCGCTTGTCCCCATGTATATCAAAAAACCGACGCCTGTCATCAGAAAGGAGAATGCAAAGTGAAAAAGTTTCTGGCTGCGGCTTTCGTTTTTCTTGCGGCGGCTCTTTACGCCGCTCCTATTAAAACCATTGTTCCCGGGGTGACCCTGGAGCAGCAGGTCAGGACCGGAGGGAGCCCGCTGGTGGTGAATATAATCCGCGCAGATCTGGCTCAGCCGGGCATTTCGGTAAGGACCGCCGTGGGCAGCGAAAGGATCACAAGCTCCGGGAAGCAGGCCGTAAGCAGTATGACGGGAACTGCCGTGGTGGGCATCAACGCAGACTATTTCAATATGGGCGGCTTCAGGGATCCCGTGAATCTTTGTATAAGGGACGGAGAGCTTCTCAGCGAGCCGGGCTATAACCGGACGGTGATCGGCTTTCTGGAGGATAACCGCGTCCTTATGGGAGTCCCGGAATGGAGAGGTTTTCTGACCCTTGCCGACGGGACCCGTCTGGATATAAAAGGCATAGACCGCAGCAGGAACTCCGGGGAAAGGATCCTTTATTCACATAATATGGGGAAGTCCACCCGCAGCAAATATGCCGCCGTGGACGTTGTTCTGAGGCCCGAGGACGGAGACGGAAGCCTTCGGTTGTGCGGCGGAAGAAGCCTGAAGGTGGAGGATATCAAACGGGCGTCCGTGGACACTCCCATACCGGAGGGGTGTTTTGTATTGTCTGCCGGTTCGGAATTGGGGGAGGAGCTGCTCAGGCTGCTGAAAACAGGCGATACCGCGGCTCTGACTCTTGAGCTTTCCGGAGAATGGAGCAGGGTCCGGAACGCAGTGGGCGGCGGCCCCGTCCTGGTGCGCAGGGGCGCAGTATATATCACAGGCGAAAAAGAGGGCTTCAAGCCGGATATCCTTGTAGGCAGAGCGCCCAGAAGCGCGGTGGGGGTCTCGGCCGACGGCAAGACCCTGATAATCATGTCAGTTGACGGACGGCAGAAGCACTCCGGCGGCGCCACCCTGAATGAACTGGCGCAGCAGATGGTAAAGGCCGGCGCGTATAACGCCATGAACCTGGACGGCGGAGGCTCTACCGCATTATCGGTTTACGGCCTTTTGCTCAATTCGCCGTCGGAAAGAACGGAAAGGCCCGTGGCAGACTGCATCACTGTAGTATCGGAGTATAAAGGCGAGCCCATCTCTTTTGACCCTATGCTTTCCGGAACTGTTTACAGGGCAGATACCGTTTATTCCCTTCCCATGCCCGAGGACATAGATGAAAACAAGCTTGTATGGGGCGCAGCGGGGGGAATAGGCTATACTCTGGCGGACAACATGCTGAGGACGTCCGGGGTGTCGTCCCGGGGGACTGTGGGCTTTATTTACGACGGGGTGAAGTATGCCTGGCCCGTAGAGGTCTCTGCCGCTCCTCTGGACAGGGTGGAATGCAAGGTGTCTTATTATGATGAAGCCCGGACCATATCGCGGGTCTATTTCAGCCTGATAGACAAGGCCGGCCATCCTATGATCTATTCTCCCGTGTTCGTGGCTCTCGAAGGGGGAGTGACCGATAAGATCAGGCATACCACGGACAGCATGGGAGCGTCGGTTTTTGACGCCATATGGAACAAGGACGCCGAAGAGCGGAAAATAGTGTTTTCCATAGGCAGCTTCAGGCAGGAGTTTGCATTATAATGCAAGGAGGGGCGGCGCTGTGAAAAAAACGGGTCATAGTAAAGAAAAAATGATAAGAGGCAGAAACGTGGCGGGTGTTTTTCTTGCGCTTGCGGTCTTACTGCTGCCCTCCTGCCTTTGCGCGAAGGTGACTATGTTTCCCCAGCCCTGGCGGGACAACGGGGCGAACATGAGAGAAATGATAAACGACCCCGACGGCTGGAAGGAAGCCCGGAAGGGGATAGATGCCATAGGCTACTGGCCCTGGCTCATGGAAGCCTGGCACGGCCCGGAGGAGCAGAAGCTTTTCTTTGCGCGCCTGAAGGAATGGGGGCTCGGGCTGAATTTTGAGGTGCCCGTTGTCAAAGGCTATGACTGGGGGGCGGACAAGCCGCCCCTTAACGGGACGTCTGCCTGGCAGTTTTATATGGAGCAGGACAAACTGTTCAGAGAAAACGGCCTTGAAAGGGTGGACGCGTTTTCCTTTGACGAGCCTGTATATGCGTGCCTGAACGTTATCCCCCACCAGATCCTTGCAGAGGGCAGGGCGCCTGTTTCCGGCTTTGACCCGAAGGACCCCGAAAAATGTATGGATTACGCTTTCCGGGAGACGGCGAAATTCATGAAGCTTATGCGGCAGAGGTATCCGGAGGCGGAATTTATGGATATCGAGCCGTATCCCGCAATGAGCCTTGAAAGGCTGAAAAAATGCGTTGACGGGCTTCAGAGGGAGTGCAAAAGGCTCCGGATAAAGGGACCGGATGCAATGAGGATAGACGTGGACTGGTCGGGTATGGAATCGGGAGATATCCCCGGCAGCTGGACCGAGGTCAGGGAACTGGCGGACTACTGCCGCCAAAAAGGCATGAAGTTCAGCCTGATATACTGGGCTGCGGATAAGCCTCCCCTTGACGGCCGGGGGATAGAGCTGCCCCTGCAGTGGTATTCCGGCGTGCTGCATATGCTGGGAGTCACGAAACGCATGGGGCTGGAGCCGGACGAATACGTGGTGGAAAGCTGGATACATATGCCCAACCGCTTCGGCCCCGAAACGGACGTGACTTCCTATACCGGGGCTTTGAAGGATATCCTGACGGTTATCGGGAAATAAGGCGCCGGGCCTGTGATGGGCCGTACCGCAAAATCACATCGGGCGGAAGGCTATGGCCTTCCGCCCGATGATTTTTTATATAAGCTTTTTATATAAGCTCGGAAACCGTTTCTATGGTCTCGGCTATGGCTTCGTCCAGAATGGATATCACTGTATCGATCTCTTCTGCGGTGATTATGAGAGGCGGCTCCAGGCGCACCACCTTGGGATTGTTGAGAGAGTAGGCTGCAAGGAGGTCCCGTTTCCCGCAGGAAGCGATGAGCAGCGAGCCAATATCCTCGTCTTCAAACTCCATGCCGGCTACAAGCCCTATGCCCCTTACGTCCTTTATCCATTCGGGGTATTTTTCCTGCAGGCCCTTGAGCCCAGCCAGAAGCTGCCGTCCGCGGACTTCGCAGTTTTCCACCGCTTTCAGCTCTTTCGTGGTTTTTATGGCTGCCAGCACCGCGGCGCAGGCCAGGGGATTCCCTCCGAAAGTGGTGGAGTGCATAAAGGGGTTTTTGCCGAAGAGGGCGTTCCACACGCGTTCGTTGGCGGAAAAGGCCCCTACGGGCATCACTCCGCCGCCCAAAGCCTTTGCCATGGTTATTATGTCGGGAACAATGCCGGAATGCTCCGAGCCGAACCATTTGCCGGTGCGGCCGAAGCCGGTGCGGACCTCGTCGACTATAAGAAGCGCGCCTTTTTCCTTTGTTATGCTGCGGGCAGCCTGCATATATTCGTTGGTCGCTACGTTTACTCCGCCTTCTCCCTGCAGCATCTCCAGTATAACGGCTGCGGTGTTTTCGTCCACCGCTTTTTCAAGGGCGGAGACGTCGTTGAAGGGGACGTTCTCTGTCTGCTCCAGAAGCGGCTTGAAATGAGTCTTGTAAACCTCCCGCCCGGAGACGGAAAGGCCGCCGTAGGTCTTGCCGTGGAAGCCGTTTATCGCGCTGACGTATTTCGGCCTGCCGGTAGTGATGCGCGCCGCTTTCAGGGCGCCTTCCACCGCTTCCGTTCCGGAATTGCACAAAAAGCTGAAATCTATATCTCCGGGCAGGACCTCCGACAGGGCCTCGCAGGCGTCTGCCAGCTCTGTGGAAAGGAAAAAGTGGCTTTTGAGGGCTTCCCTGTCCAGCTGCTTTTTTACCGCTTCTACCACGGCCGGGTTCCTGTGCCCCAGGCTGAAGGCGCCGTAGCCGCCTACACAGTCCAGAAAGCGCCGGCCGCTTATGTCGTAGATATAACAGCCCTCCGCTCTTTCTTCCGGAACGGAAAAGCCGGAGAACTGCAGTATATTGGCGTATGCGGGATTTACGTATTTTCTGTATTTTGCTATGGTTTCGTCGGATATCCGCTCGATTTCTTTTTCGGTCATAATGCTTCCTATATCTCTTTGTTTATTTTGGCTTTTTTCAGTTTTTCCAGCACCTGGACCTCCAGCTGCCTGACGCGGACTTCGCTGATATTCAGCAATTCGGCAGTTTCCGTTCTGGAACGGTTGCCGAGAAAACGGTTTTTAAGGACCTCCTGTTCCCGGGGCGTCAGTTCCTTTTGGATATCGCCTATGTTTTCTATCAGATAGGCCGAGCGCTTGATCTTTCCTTCAAGTATCTGCAACTGGAATTCTATGTTCCCCAGCCTGCTGTAGGTCTCGGCAGGAAGGTCCTTTATCTTGTCCTTGTTCGTATTCAGCATACGCAGGCACTTTACGGCTGTATCCAGGGCTTTTGAAAGAGAGGAGAGGGAATCGATCTCGATCCCCGTCAGAGTGCTGCACATCGCCAGCACTTCTTTTTCTTCGTCTGTGCGGTATTTCAGCGCCAGTTCCAAAAGTTGCAGTTCGCTCATGGCTATTCGATAAATTCCCGCAGTTCTTTGTTAAAGCTTTCTTTCTGCAGCTTTTTCAGGGCCTTGCTTTCTATCTGCCTTATGCGTTCTCTGGTGACGTCCAGCTTGCGGCCCACCTCTTCAAGTGTGCAGCTCGTTCCGGTATCCAGTCCGAAACGCATAATGAGCACCTCCCGTTCCCGGGGGGTAAGCTTGTTCAGGGCGTCGTCGATTTTTTCCCGCAGGGCGGAATATGTGGTCGCGTCCTGGGGGCTCACCGTGACGTCGTCCTCGATAAAGTCGGAAAGGTGGGAATCTTCTTCCTCGCCTATAGGAGTTTCAAGGCTGAGGGGCTCCGGAGCGATCTTGATTATCTGGCTGACCTGCTCGTCCGTAAGATTCATTGCGTCGGCTATCTCTTCCAGGGTAGGCTCCCTTCCGTTTTCCTGCTGAAGCCTGGAACGGGTCTTGGACATTTTGTTTATGGTTTCCACCATATGCACCGGGATGCGTATGGTGCGCCCCTGGTCGGCGATGGCTCTGGTGATAGCCTGCCTTATCCACCAGGTAGCGTAGGTGCTGAACTTGAAGCCGCGCTTGTAGTCGTATTTGTCCACCGCGCGCAACAGGCCGATGTTTCCTTCCTGTATAAGATCGGAAAATATCATTCCTCTGCCCACGTATTTCTTGGCGATGCTGACCACCAGCTTCAGATTTGCCTTCACCAGCTTGTCTCTTGCCGCTTCGTCGCCCATGGAGATCTTCTGAGCCAGCACCATTTCGTGTTCCGAACTAAGGACCGGAGTGTTGCCGATTTTTTTGAGCCACATCTTCACGGTGTCGTCGGGGGGGATGAGCTCCATCTCCGCTTCTATCCTGCTGTATTCGCTGGCAGCGTCCTCCAGTTCCGTGTCATCCGGTTCTCCGTCCCCCGGCTGCTGTCTTCCCGACGCTTCTTTTTCCACAACTATGTTCCGGGCTTCCAGAGCGTCAAAAAGCTCCGGCAGCAGCTCGGGAGGGGTGTCTTCGATAAGGGTGTTCAGCCGGTCGTAGGTTATCTTGTTTTCCTCCGGCCCTATCGCTTCCATTATCCTGTCGATATCGTCCCGTGTGTCCTTTTGTTTTTTCATATATACTTTTTCCTGACTGTTTTCCGAAATGCCGGTCTATTCGTTCATAAAATTCCTGAGGTGCCTGCTTCTGGAAGGATTCCGAAGCTTGCGTATCGCCTTGGATTCTATTTGCCTGATCCTCTCACGGGTCACATTGAAATGGACGCCGACTTCTTCAAGCGTCCGGGGGCAGCCGTCCGCCAGCCCGAAGCGCATTATTATCACTTCTCTCTCCCTTTCGGCAAGCATGCCGAGAGCCTCGTCTATTTTCTCGTTGAGAAGGGTGTTGTTGGTTGCATCGTGAGGAGAAACCGCTTCGGAGTCCTCTACAAAATCTATTATTCTTGAATCCTCTTCCTCGCCTATGGGAGTATCCAGGCTGAGAGGATCCTGTGAAATGTTTTTTATCTCGTTGATCTTTTCTTCCGGGATCCCAGTGGCGCTCACCATTTCTTCCATGGTGGGTTCCCTTCCGTTCTGCTGCACGAACAGCGAACGGGTCTTTATTATAAAGTTGATCTTTTCTATCATGTGGACGGGGATGCGTATGGTGCGCCCCTGATCGGCGATGGAACGGGTTATGGCCTGCCGTATCCACCAGGTGGCATAGGTGCTGAATTTATAGCCCTTTTTATAATCGAATTTTTCCACCGCTCTGATAAGCCCTATGTTGCCTTCCTGGATGAGGTCCGGAAAACTGAGGCCGCGCCCGAGGTATTTTTTTGCGATGGCTACCACCAGCCGCAGATTGCTTTCTATAAGAGACGTTTTTGCGTTCTGATCGCCTTTCTGCACCTTGCGGGCAAGAATGACTTCCTGGTCGGAGGACAGCAGATTCTTTTTTCCTATCTGGGAAAGCCACATCTTTACGGAGTCGTCGATGCGGACGCCGGCTCCCTGAAGCTGTTCTTCCAGCCGCGATTCGGTTATCACGTCAAGATCTTCCTCTTCGATCTCAAAATCTATAAGGTTTTCGTCTTCTTCCGGCGTCGTTTTGACTCCCCGTTCCGCAAGCATATTTATCAGGATCTCCTGTCCGCTGAGATCGGGCAGGTGCTTTTCCATATATTCCTGAAGCCGGTCGTAGGAGATGAATTCCTTATCGCCTATGCTGTCAACGATGTTTGTATATAAGTCCTTAAGATCTTTATCCGTATCAAACGCTGTATGCTCCCGTGGCATATCTTTTTCTCCTCACTTTGCCTTGAAGCCTTTGCTCTTTCTGAGCAAAAGCAGTTCTTTGTATTCGGGATCCGATGTGTTCAGCTCGCCCCGTTTAAGCTTTTCCGTCAGTTCCTGCCGGCGGTCTGCGTTATACAGCGCAGCTTCTTCTTTGATTATAGTTACAAGTTCACGGCTTGAACCGTGAAGCATTTCCGTTTCCGCAAGCATAGTATAAAAAGGCTTCTCAAGGCCCTTTGCGGCTATTTCTTCCATGAGCTCGTCATAGTAAAGCGCGCCGCCGCTGTCGTAGCGGCTTTTCAGGAGCGTGACCAGCTTTCTGAAAAACCCTTTACGGAAATCTTCGGGGCCCAGGCTGTCGAATATCTCGTTCAGATCGTGTTCGTGGCGGAACACGCCGGCCAGAAGCAGCTCCTGCGCCCTGTCATATCTCGTGCGGGAATCCGGGATATATCCCTGCAGGGCTTCTTTGCCGCTCTGTTTCGGGAAGGCGAGCCTTTCTACGTCTCTTCCGATCTGTTCTTCCACGTTGATCCCCGTATTGAACCTGGGATGAAGAAAGGCGATATCGCCTATAAGGCCCGCCCTTTTTACGCCGCTGGGCTCCCGGGCGATTATTTTTTCGGCGGCTTCCAGAGCCTCGATCCTGCCTTCCTTTGTAGAGGTATCAAAACGCGAAACTGCTTTTTGTATCTCAAATTCCAAAAGCCCCGGGCTGTTTTGTATAAAGTCCAGAAAACGGGCCGCGCCCCCGCTTCGTATAAGGGAGTCGGGGTCTTCCCCCGGGGGGAGGGCGGCGCAGGAGACCCGGAACCCGGCGTTCATCAGCATCTCCCCGCTGCGCAGGGCCGATTTGATCCCCGCCGGATCGGCGTCAAGGCACAGGGTGACGTTCATGGTATACCGCGAAAGCTTTCTTACGTGGTCTTCCGTAAGGGCCGTGCCCAAAAGGGCGACGGAGTTCTGTATGCCGGCGGAATGGCAGGCTATCACGTCCATATAGCCTTCTACTATTATAGCATGATTTTTGGCCGAAATTTCCTTGTGGGCCAGATTAAGGGCATAATACTCCCTGCCTTTGGAAAAAACCGGCGTTTCCTGGCTGTTGATGTATTTCGGTAGCTCCTTGTCTTCCGAGATGATGCGTCCGCCGAAGCCTATGGGCCTTCCCAGAATGTCGTATATGGGAAACATGATGCGCGAACGGAAACGGTCGTAAACGGTTCCCGTTTCTTCTTTTCTTGACAGGAGCCCCGCCTTCAGGGCGATCTCCCTTGAGACCCTTTTTTCTTCCAGAAACTTCAAAAGCCCGTTCCAGCCTTCGGGGGCCCATACCAGGCCGAACCTTTCAACTGTTCCGCTGTCTATGCCGCGGCGGGTAAGGTAGGAGATCACGCGGGCGTCTGCATTTTTCAGCGATTGTGAAAAAAAAGTCTCGGCATAGGAATTTGCGGTTATGATGAGTTCTTTTTCCGAGGCTTCCCGCGGGCGGCCGGGGTTTTTGATCAGCTTTACGCCCGCCTTTTCGGCAAGCAGTTCCAGCGCTTCCGTAAAGGAAAGGTTTTCTTTCTCCTGAATAAAAGTAAACATATCTCCCGCTTTTCCGCACCCGAAGCATTTATAGAACTGCTTGTCGGGGTCGACGCGGAAGGAAGGGGTTTTTTCCGCATGGAACGGACATTTGCCTATGTAGGCGTTTCCCTGCTTTTTCAGAGAAACATAGGGTGATACCACGTCTACTATATTCAGCCGGCTTTTTATTTCGCTGACGTTATCCTGAGCCATAGTATTGTCCTTATTTCCAAAAAAGAATACGCATATAAAGCGTAGAAAGTGCCCGGAAAAATCCCGGGCACTTAAAAAACAGCAATAAAAGCTTAGTTGTAGATAGGATCGCCGACAGCTATGGTCATTCCCACGAGTTTTTTGTTAAGGAACGTATAGGCAACACCGCATTTGTCCAGGTAATCCATCCTCAGGTAGTTGCCAAGGATCTGCATGTTGGTGGGGTCTATGCCCATAAGATACGTGACCAGCTTGTAGGTGTCGCCGATCATTATACCGTTGTTCAGCTTTGCATATTTCCAGGGATAAAGGCTCACCACGGTGATCTGGCTGATCTTCCCGTTGGTGACTATGAATTCCAGGTTGGTCCCTGCGGGAAGGTCATACTGCCAGCAAAGAGAATCCTCGTCTATCCTGCTGGAGGTCCCGGCAAAAGCGGCCCCTGCGGAGGTGGTGCCTGCGGCTGCAGTTCCGCCCATACCGGGCATGGAGGGCATACCGGGCATGCTGGGAGTCGTGGGGTTCAGGCTTCCCATGGAACCGGGATCGGGAGTGACGCCGCCCATACCGGGGAGGCTGGGGGTCGAGGGACCCATGGTCCCCATGGAACCGGGATCGGGAGTGACGCCCATGCCGCCGCCCATGGTGGGCAGGCTGGGGGTCGAGGGACCCATTGTGGAACCCATTCCCATGGATGCCGGATCGGCTGTGACAGTAGGCATGGAGGGCGAGCCGGGCATGGTCGGCATAGTAGGAGAAGCAACGCCCATGGCGGATGCGCCTGTTCCCATCATTCCCGTGTTGTTCTGCTGAACGGCGGTATGTATAATGACTTTTGTGGGGTTGCCGTATTTTTCAAGTATCCTCAGGGCGTTATCGCCGAGCCTTACGCCTGCAAGCGAGGTTTCTTTGGTTTTAACGTTCCTGAATACTCTTCCCGCCGTTACGTCGGAACCGTTGAGAATACTGGCGGGGACCTTTTTGGAAGAGGCTACCGCTTTTTTCTTTCCGGCGCAGAGGCCGGGCACCGCCGCAGCCGCGCATAAAACAGCCACCAGCACAAACACTGTTGCTTTTGTTATTGCTTTAGATGTCATTTGACTTCTCCTTATCTGAATCTGACACGTAAAAGATTATGTCTGAAACACTTCCTATATTCATTTTACTAGATACTACAGACCTTTTGCAAGCGTTTTTTTGCAGTCTGCGTAAAAAAAATGATTATTTTATTATTTCTTCCATGGTCACACAACGAAAACCCTCGGAAGCCGCATGGTCAAGTATTGCCGGCAGCGACTGGGTCACCGCCACTACGTCGTTATGCAAAAGGTAAATGAAGCCCGGCTTCATGCTTTGGTTGCAATACTCCGTCAAAAGCTCCGGCGTGGATTCCTGGAGATGGGTGGAGTTTTTGGTCCAGAGGCCGATACGGACCCCGTATTCCCGGGAAAGGCGGCTCTGCTCTTCGTCCCTGTTGCCCCCGGGAGGACGGAAATACAGAGTGGGATCCCCTCCGCACTCCTTGATGGCGCAGTAGCACTGAAGGGTCTCCTTGACTATGTCGTTGTAATCCAGCTTCGTATAATCGGGATGGTTCTGGCTGTGCAGCGCCAGCTGATGCCCGTCTTCCATTATGGCTCTGATTATCTCGGGATATTTTTCCGCCTGCCTCCCCACTATGAAGAAGGTCGCCCTGACGTTATATTTTTTTAGTATCTTCAGATTGTCCAGGGTGGTGGGGGTGGGGCCGTCGTCAAAGGTGAGGGCGATCTCCCGCCGGGCGGGGTTTCCTTTTTCTATGATAGTCGCCCCGTCTGAAAGGAAATAATACCTGCGCAAAAGCTCGGAGGCGTCTCTGTATTGCGGGTTTACCGCAACGGTGCGTTCCAGCGCTTTCCTGTGCAGCTCGAGATCCTTTTCTCTTGCGGCGCAGACTGCCATAAGATAATTGACGCTTTCCATGCCCTGGCGGGGAGTGACGAATTCCGTGAGCCTCTGCCAGATCAGCTCTTCATCGGGCGCTTTATGGTCTTTTTTGTTGAATATCTCCGCCGTAAAACGCTTTTCCGAGATCTTGTTGCCGTAGGCGTCGAGAGCGGCTATCTTGACGTCATGGACGCCGTTGGGGATGTTTGCCGTATTCAGGACAAAGCTGAAGGGATACGAATTCGTCATGGACTTCATCTTGCCGTCTATATACAGCATCGCCGATTTGACAGTGTCGTTGTTTCCTATATCGGCCCTGATGGTCGCGCGGCCCTCCAGAACGTAATCGGCTTTTTCTTTGGGAGCCTCCAGGCCGATCCTGCCGCGGATGGCAAATGCGTTGAAGAATATCGGCTTTTTATAGTCGTAGGCAAGGATAATGCCCTTTGTATCCTTGTAGATGTCGCGCCCTTTTATCTTTTCGATCTCCCGAAGGCCCTTGAGGGAATCGGAAATGTTGTCCCGCAGCATGTTCCAGTAGGCGTGGAGCTCTATGGCCGGCAGGGTATCCACCGGCAGGTCCGGGTCGCAGAAATCCGCATCCTCCATGGTTTTCAGGAAATCGATGATAACGTTGTAGTTTGCTATCCTGCCTTCAAAGGGTTTGAAGGCTTCTATGGCTTCCGGATACTTTGCCCTGCGGGCAAGAAGCACGGCGCGGCATAATTGGGAGCAGGGATTGTCTTCTTTGTCAAATATCTTTTGCGCTTCTTCGCCGTATCCGCCCACGAGCAGGTTCACGCCGTAGACCGTCGTGATATATTTGTCTTCTCCGAAGTATTTTTTCATACTTCGGAGAACTTCTATGGAACTGTTGGTATCGCCCTGCTCCAGATAGGTCAGGGCGTCGTTCATCAGGATCTCGTAATCATCGGCGTCTTCACCCCACAGGGGAGCAAATGCGAGAAACGTTATGATTATAAGGAGCAGCTTTCCAGTGTTCATAATTTTGGAAAAGCCGGTCTGTTAAGACCGGCTTCGTCTGGTATCAGTTGTTGTAAACAGAAACAGCCTTTCTGCCCTTCACGTTTTCAAATTTGACGGTTCCGTCGATAAGAGCGAAAAGAGTGTCGTCCTTGCCTCTGCCGACGTTGTTGCCCGGATGTATGCGGGTGCCCCGTTGCCTGACAATGATGCTCCCCGCCGTTACGATCTCACCGCCGTATTCCTTGACGCCCAGCCGTTTGGGGTTGGAATCGCGTCCGTTTCGTGTACTGCCAACACCTTTTTTATGTGCCATGATTTGCCTCCGTTAGCCCTGAGCAGCAATCCTGCTGATCTTAACAGCAGTCAGATCCTGTCTGTGTCCGTATTTTTTGTGATAATCCTTTTTTGGTTTGTAAATATATCCGTTGATCTTTTTGCCGCGGTAATTTTTGATCACCTCGCCTTCGACTTTGGCTCCTTCCACAAAGGGCGTTCCCACCCTGACGTCGGAATCAACGACGAGAAGGACTTCGCCGAACTCGACTTTATCGCCGGCATCGACATCTGCAATCCTGTTTACGGAAATGATATCGTTTTCCGAAACCTTGAACTGCCTGCCGCTGGTTTTTATAATGGCATACATAACAGCCCCCTAATAAATTCTTGTTAATCTTCAGACAGACAAATACTATTATACACGCTTTCGGACCGAAAGTCAAACGGTTTCAAAAAGCTTTTGCCGTATAGCGCAATAATTATTATACACGTTTTTCCGTCCGGGTTCAAGAGCCCCGGCCCCCGGGGCGTTTTTTGCGGGAAAAAAGAAAAAGCGTCCGGGGAGCCGGGGCGCTTCCGGTATATACATCAATGAAAGAAATATGATATAATAATACTATAACCAGTGAAACGGACAGCGATATGAATTACTATGTCAATGCTATGGCGGAGACCATGAGCCAGGATCAGCTGAAGACAGTTCAGCTTCGCGGCCTTCAGAGGACCATCCGCAATGCCTATATCAACAACGAGTTTTACCGCAGCAAGTTCGACGCGGCGGGAGTGAACCCCAACGACATCAAAAGCCTTGACGACCTGCCCCTTCTGGG
>JAEEGL017187643.1_pt1 | contig 24937 bp, 22 predicted proteins | sample 9134231 | NCBI WGS metagenome assembly JAEEGL01 (sample SAMN16246548, study PRJNA631951) | gut metagenome | biome: gut microbiome; feature: rumen; material: fiber-attached | host: Bos | place: Iran: Karaj | collected 2018-10 | reverse complement strand
GGTCGCCACCATCGCCACCGCCATCGCCACGGCCCTGGCCACCATCAGTTGCGCAGTAGCATAGTCACAGATTACACTCACGACCTAAATCCAGGCAAGGATTGTCCGCGCTATGATGTAGTCCGCGAGTACGCCGACATGAACGCCTAAATCATTGATTCATCCCAGCCATTATCGGTTGGGATGATTTTTGTTGGCGAAAAGTTTGGCGTTATGGAAATTAAAGCGTATCTTTGCACACTAAAATTACTGCTTATATGTTAGAAGTTAAGAACTTACACGCCAAGATTGGCGACAAGGAGATATTGAAAGGTATTGATCTCGTGATCAACGATGGTGAGACGCATGCCATCATGGGACCGAACGGCTCGGGCAAGTCTACGCTGAGTGCTGTGCTCGTGGGCAATCCGCTTTATGAGGTCACAGAGGGCGAGGCTTATTTCAATGGCAAGAACCTGTTGGAGATGAAGCCTGAGGACAGGGCCCACGAGGGATTGTTCCTCTCGTTCCAGTATCCTGTGGAGATTCCCGGTGTCTCGATGACGAACTTCATGAAGGCCGCCATCAACGAGAAGCGCAAGTATCAGGGTCTGGAGCCGATGAATGCGGCAGAATTCCTGAAGCTGCAGCGCGAGAAGCGGAAGATTGTGGAGCTCGACTCGAAACTCGCCAACCGATCGGTGAACGAGGGCTTCAGCGGTGGTGAGAAGAAGCGAAACGAGATCTTCCAGATGGCCATGCTCGAGCCGAAACTGAGCATCCTCGACGAGACGGACTCGGGCCTCGATGTCGATGCGATGCGTATAGTGGCTGAGGGCGTGAACAAGCTTCAGACCCCTGAGACCTCGTGTATCGTCATTACCCACTACGACCGTCTGCTGGAGATGATCCGTCCGCAGTTCGTGCATGTGCTTTATAAAGGTCGCATCGTGAAGACGGGTGGCCCTGAGCTTGCCAAAGAGATTCAGGAGCACGGGTATGACTGGATTAAGGAAGAGATAGGGGAGGAGTAATTTGTTTACAGTTTACGGTTTACAGTTTACAGTTGATATGACTGGAGGCTGTAGTACCGCAGAAGTAATCATCTGTAAACCGTAAACTGTAAACCGTAAACGAGAAAAAGATGAGTAGCGAACAACAATATATTGAACTCTATGAGCAGGCGCGGCAGATGATCTTTGATCATGCCCCTGAGGCGATGAATGCCGTGCGCGACGAGGCTTTCGAGGACTTCAAGCGCCTGGGCTTCCCGTCAAAAAAAGTAGAGCGGTATAAGTATACTGATATTCAGAAGCTTTTTGCGCCTGACTATGGTGTGAATCTCAATCGTCTCGAGATCCCCGTCGATCCCTATGAGGCCTTCCGCTGCGATGTGCCTAACCTCTCTACGAATCTGTATTTCGTGGTGAATGACAGTTTTTATCGTGGAGGGAGGAGTGAGGAGTGTGGAGGGAGAATACCTCAAGCGACAGCCAAGTTGCCAGAAGGTGTGATGATTGGTTCTATGAAAGAACTATTCTCTCACCCCTCACCTCTCACCTCTCGCCTCTCGAAATACTACGCCAAGCTGGCCAAGACCAGCGACGATGCGGTGACGGCGCTGAACACCATGCTGGCACAGGACGGTCTGTTGGTGTATGTGCCCAAGAACGTGAAGGTGGATCGGGCTATCCAGGTAATCAATATCCTGAAAGCCTTGCCTCAGAACGCTCAGCGTGTGGTGACCGACTTGATGGTGAACCGTCGTGTGCTCATCATCCTCGAAGAGGGCGCTGAAGCCAAGATGCTCTTCTGCGATCATGCTGCCGACGACAAGAACTTCCTGGCCACACAAGTCATCGAGGCCTATGTGGGTGAGAACGCCTCGCTCGACCTCTATTGTCTGGAGGAGACCCATTACAAGAATGTGCGCGTCAGCAATGTCTATATCGACCAGCAGCGCGACAGTCGCGTGAACCACAACGTCATCACCCTGCACAACGGCACGACGCGCAACCGTCTCGACCTCACCTTCTCTGGCGAGGGAGCCGAATGTGGCTGCTATGGCTGCGTGATTGCCGACAAGCAGCAGCATGTAGACAACAATACGCTCATCGTCCACAAGGTGCCCCATTGCACCTCGAACGAACTCTATAAGTATGTGCTCGACGATAAGGCCACAGGTGCCTTTGCGGGTCGTGTGCTGGTGGAGCATGGTGCTCAGAAGACCACCTCGCAGATGACCAACCAGAACCTGACGGCCACCAAGGAGGCCCGGATGTACACCCAGCCGATGCTCGAGATCTATGCCGACGATGTGAAGTGCGCCCATGGCTCGACAGTGGGGCAGCTCAACGATGCCGCCCTCTTCTACATGCGTCAGCGAGGCATCTCGCTCGAGGAAGCCAAACTGCTCCTGCAGAATGCCTTTATCAATGAAGTTATCGACCACATGCAGCTCACCCCCCTCCGCGACCGTCTCCACTATCTGGTAGAAAAGCGCTTCCGTGGTGAGCTCAACAAGTGCGAAGGATGTAAACTGTGTAAATGATATGTACGATATCCATAAGATAAGAGAAGATTTCCCCATTTTGGCACGCGAGGTGTATGGTAAGCCGTTGGTGTACCTTGACAATGCTGCTACGACGCAGAAACCGTTGTGTGTGCTCGATGCCATGCGGGATGAATACCTCAATGTAAATGCCAACGTGCATCGGGGGGTGCATTATCTCTCTCAGCAGGCGACCGACCTGCATGAGGCAGCGCGTGAGCGAGTGCGGCAGTTTATCAATGCCCGCAAGATAGAGGAAATCATCTTTACCCGTGGTACGACCGAAGCCATCAATCTGGTGGCTCAGTCGTTCTGCGAGAGTCAGATGCAGGCGGGAGATGAAGTGATTGTGACGGAGATGGAGCACCACTCGAACATCGTCAGCTGGCAGTTGCAGGCGATGAAACGGGGGATTGTGGTGAGGCATCTGCCGATTACGGACGACGGCCGTTTGGTATGTTCTTCGACAAGCGAAGCGGCAGAGCCGAGCGGCGATGACATCGCAACATACATCACCGAGCGGACAAAGCTCATCAGCGTGGCTCATGTGAGCAATGTGCTGGGTACGGTGAATCCTGTCGATGAAATCGTTAAAATCGCTCATGAGCATGGCATTCCCGTGCTGGTGGACGGAGCCCAGAGTGCACCTCATTTCAAGGTGGATGTGCAGGCGATGGATTGCGACTTCTTCGCCTTCAGCGGCCATAAGATGTACGGCCCTACGGGCATCGGCGTGCTCTATGGTAAAGAGGAATGGCTGGAGAAACTGCCACCATATCAGGGTGGGGGTGAGATGATAGATAAGGTGACGTGGGAGAAGACGACCTTTGAGCGCCTGCCGTTTAAGTTTGAGGCCGGCACTCCCGACTTCGTCGCCACTCATGGTCTCGCCAAAGCTATCGATTATATCGACTCCATCGGTTTCGATGCCATCCAGCAGCACGAGCAGGAGCTTACCCGCTATTGCATGGAACAACTGCAGGCGATTCCCGATATCCACATCTACGGCCCCCATCTCACAAAAGGGACAGTCCCCTTTGTGAGAGATGCCGTCGTTTCCTTCAACGTTGGGAATATCCACCATCTTGATATGGGCACCTTGCTCGATCGTCTGGGCATCGCCGTCCGCACAGGCCACCATTGTGCCCAGCCGCTGATGGACCGTTTGGGTATCAGTGGCACCGTCCGCGCATCATTCGCGCTTTATAACACCAAGGAAGAGATTGACATTCTTGTTGCCGGCATTCGCCGTGTGGCACAAATGTTCTAAGCCACAGATTGACACAGATTACACGGATTGTATGCTCAAGAGTCATTTCTACGAAGGGAAGATAGAGGCGGGCTGCGACGAGGCTGGGCGTGGTTGTCTGGCAGGCAGTGTCTATGCGGCAGCGGTGATATTGCCAGAGGATTATCAGAACGATCTGTTGAACGACTCGAAGCAGCTTACCGAGAAGCGGCGATACGAACTGCGTGAGATTATCGAGCGTGATGCTGTGGCTTGGGCTGTGGGTATCGTGACACCCGAGGAAATCGACAAGATCAATATCCTTAATGCTTCCATCCTCGCGATGCATCGTGCCCTGGATCAGTTGAAAGTACGTCCAGAGGCTATCATCGTGGATGGGAATAGATTCAAGCCTTGGACCCCTCCCCAACTCCCCTCCCCTCCGAGGGGAGGGGTCAGGGGTGGGGTTCCCTATACCACCATCGTGAAGGGCGACGGGAAATATCTCTCGATAGCAGCTGCCAGCATCCTCGCCAAGACCTACCGAGATGACTATATGAATGAGCTCGCAAAAGAGTATCCTCAATACGATTGGCTCTCGAACAAAGGCTATCCTACAAAGAAACACCGCGAGGCCATCAAGCAGTTTGGTATTACGCCCTATCACCGCAAAAGCTATAACTTGTTGGGCGACGGACAGTTAAGCCTCGACTTTGGCGATTTTTGATAAGACGAGTTGACAAATAAAAGGCAAATGTTACAGTTTTAGGCAAAGATGAAAAGATTTAGCGGGTTTCTAGAAAATAATCCGTGTAATCCGTGTCATCCGTGCCAAAAAAATTGTAACTTTGCACCCGAAAAAGAAACGAACGTATAAATAAGTAATAAGATTATGGCAAAGAAAGCACTTTTGATGATTCTCGACGGATGGGGAATCGGTAAGCATGGTAAGGGTGACGTGATCTTCAACACGCCGACCCCGTATCTCGATTTATTGACAGCCACTTCGGCTCACTCTCAGCTCATGGCCTCTGGTGAGGACGTAGGTCTGCCCGACGGACAGATGGGTAACTCTGAGGTGGGTCACCTCAATATCGGTGCTGGTCGTATCGTGTACCAGGACCTTGTGAAAATCAACCGTGCCTGCAAGGACGGTTCCATCATGGAGAATGCTCAGGTAAAGGCCGCTTATACCTATGCCAAGGAGAATAATAAGAAGCTGCACCTGATGGGTCTGACCTCTGACGGTGGTGTGCACTCAAGCCTCGACCACCTCTTCAAACTCATCGAAATCGGTAAGGCTTATGGTCTGAAGAACCAGGTGTTTGTGCACTGCTACATGGACGGTCGCGATACCGACCCCAAGAGTGGTAAGGGATTCATCGAGCAGATTACGAAGGTTTGTGCCGATAACGATGCTGCCATCGCTTCTATAGTGGGCCGTTTCTATGCTATGGATCGTGATAAGCGTTGGGAGCGTGTGAAGGAGGGTTACGACCTGATCGTCAACGGCACAGGTAAGCAGGCTACTGATATGGTTAAGGCCATGCAGGAGTCGTACGACGAGGGAGTGACCGATGAGTTTATCAAGCCTATCCACAACGCCTCAGTCAATGGCTGCATCGAAGAGGGTGACGTCGTCATCTTCATCAACTTTCGTAATGACCGCGCTAAGGAGATGACCATCGCGCTGACTCAGGAAGATATGCCGGAGCAGGGTATGAAGACCATCCCCGGTCTGCAGTACTACTGCATGACGCCATACGATGCTAACTTCAAGGGTGTTCACATCCTCTTCCCCAAGGAGAACGTGGAGGACACGCTGGGTGAGTATCTCTCCAAGCAGGGTAAGAAGCAGCTGCACACGGCTGAGACCGAGAAGTACGCTCACGTGACCTTCTTCTTCAACGGTGGTCGTGAGGCTCCATACGAGAACGAAGATCGTATTCTGGTTCCCTCACCGAAGGTAGCTACCTACGACCTGAAGCCCGAAATGAGTGCTTACGAGGTGAAGGACAAGCTGGTGGGTGCCATCAATACTCAGGAGTACGACTTCATCGTAGTGAACTTTGCCAATGGTGATATGGTGGGTCATACGGGCGTCTACAACGCCATTGCCAAGGCTGTATGGGCTGTTGACAACTGCGTGCGTGAGGTCATCGAGGCTGCCAAGGCCAATGACTACGAGGCCATCATCATCGCCGACCACGGTAATGCCGACAATGCCATCAACCCTGATGGTACACCCAATACAGCTCACTCACTGAACCCTGTGCCGTTCATCTACGTGACGAACAACAACTCGGCTACGGTGAAGGATGGTCGTCTGGCTGACGTGGCTCCTTCTATCCTTCACATTATGGGCCTGGAGCAGCCTTCAGACATGACAGGTGAGAATCTGATTTGCGATTAATCGCTCCGTATCGAGCGATATCAAGAATAAGGGTGTGTCAGAATTCTGCCACACCCTTGTTAGTTGCTCTTATTTCTTGCTTCTGTAGAATTTCTCAAGAGTGCGATAGGCATTTTCCTTTTCAGGTGAAGCGACTTCAGCAGACTCAACGTCGATCTTCATGACTGGAGCAGCATCAAGATTGTCCTTGGTGATGGGCGTCCACTTAGGAAGGCCCTCGCCGTTAGGATTACCGGTCTTGCAGAAGTTGGCATAGTAGCTGAGGAATAACTTGGAGATGGCATAGTCCTCATCCTGCCAGTCGTAGTATTCGTTGGTGTCGAGGGTTCCCATGGCATACTCGATGTCAGCCGAGTGAACGGCACCGGGAGCAATCGCAGGCTGCTGGGCAGCGGCCTTCTTTTCCTCGGCGGTCTTCTCACGTACACCACCAGCCAGAGCACCAACCTTGTCGCCCATCTTGGCAGAAACCTGTGGACGCGGGTGCATGTAGTGGTAGCGGTAGACGGGCTGGCTGCTGGTCTTGGCGTGGTAGTCACAGACCTTCCAGGTGGGGAAGCCGGTGAAGAGGTCTGAGGCGAGGTCGAGACCCTTCTGGCTCAACACGTCTTCGTCGGTAGCGAGTCCATAGGCCTCGAAGATCTCGTCGGTCATATCACCGAACTGCGCCTTCATCGCATTCTTATAGTTCTGCAGCGTGGGAGCCTGTCCCTGAAGCGACTGCGAGGGATGGCCTTCGAGCGAGTTCCAGCCTGCGAGCAGAGGCACCTGTGCCTGCTCACCCTTTTCGAACACGGCATCGGCGCTCTCTGTCATGAAGTAGCCGTCGATGACCACGTTGGCCATACCTCTTGGAGGCAGCATCTTCTGGAGGGAGTCGGCGTTCATCGCCATTGCATCGGCCAGACTGGCGATGCCTGCCTTCTTGAGAAGTTCAACACCAGCAGCTTCGGCATCGGCCTGCGAGGCTGGCTCATAGGGGAACACCTCGGCGCCCGAAGAGAGCATGGCACCTGCAATGAGGTTCTTGGAGAGTGGTGAACACATCAGGAGGGACACGGAGAAGGAACCTGCAGATTCGCCTACGATGGTAATCTTCTCGGGATCGCCACCGAAGGCTGCGATGTTCTCTTTCACCCACTTGATGGCGGCCACCTGGTCGAGGAAGCCGAAGTTGCCGCTGCCTTTGTATTCAGATGCTGCCGTGAGTTCGGGGTGGGCAAAGAAGCCGAACACGCCCTCGCGGTAGTTGGCCGTCACGCCGATGACCCCCTCCTTGGCGATGGAAGAACCGTCGTAACGGGGCTCACTGCCGGAACCTGCCATCAGTCCGCCGCCATTAAAATAAATAAGTACGGGAAGGGCGTCGGCAGTGGTAGCTGCGGTAGTCCAGATGTTGAGATAGAGGCAGTCCTCACTGCGGGCAGGACCGCGGAAAGACATGTCGCCGAAGATGTTGGGCTGCATGGGGTCGTCGCCAAAATTCTTGGCCTCACGGATTCCGTCCCAAGCCTGAAGTGGCTGCGGTGCCTTCCAGCGGAGTTCGCCTACTGGAGCCTGAGCGAAGGGAACACCCAGGAACTTCTTCACACCGTCCTGCTCGAAACCTTCGAGAATGCCATACTGGGTCTTTACCTGGAGAGTAACCTCCGTTGCCTGTTTTTGAGAACAGGCGCTCAAAACAGCGATACAAGCAATGGCAAGCATCGCAAAAACATGAGTGTTTTTAGTCATAACTGTTTCTTTTTGTTGGTTCACTCGGCAAAGATAAGAAAAAACAAGCAAAGTAACATGGTTTTACATCAGATTTTAATATTTATTGAAAAAAATAGTCACTTATCGCTTGTCTTTCAAAAAATAGTTGTACCTTTGCAATCGCAACATAGGAATATGTCGCCCGTAAAGGTTCGCTTAGCCGCGATTAATTGGGAACAGGGGTGTGAATCCCCGACTGTCCCGCAGCAGTGAACTCCATTATGGCTTCCAGACACGGGCCATTGCCCACTTGGGTGAGAAGGCGTCTGGGAGTGGAGAAAAGTCTGAAGACCAGCCTTTTTCGGTAAAATGCCAAATGCCCTCGATGTAAGGACATGAGGCGAAAGCAATATTTTGTGGGATAAGATCAAGAAGGACGATTAACAACGATGTCTCTTTTTGGCTTTGCGCATCAGTGCGCGTACGTGTATTATTAAATAAGATCGTCGGGGCAGTCTGTCGTGAGACAATACTTCCCCTTTTTACCTGTATTCAAAATTAATGATATATGAAACATGAATCGATCATTGTCGTATACGACAGCTGCCAGGCTATGGCAGAGAAGATAGCCGACAAATTGGGCGCTGAGACCGTCAGCGTCCAGAGTATGAACAGCCGTCATGTGGAGAACTGCCAGAGCATCGTCCTCGCCGTTGAGTTCCAAGCTGGCGGTCAGCTGACTTCCCATTGGCAGTACGCCTTTCTGACTCTTCGCGAAGTCAGTCTGAGAGGAAAAAATGTCGCCGTATTCGTGGCTTTGGGAAACAAACATGACGACGGGCATATTGCCAAGGAGTTTTGCGAAGGACTGAAAGAGAATGGGGCGCACATCGTAGGCGAACTGCCTTACGCTGGCACCCCAAAATGGAACCTTGACGACTGGGTGTGCGCCATATCGCCGAATCTTTAACCCGTCAGAACCTAACCATTATGACATACATCTTCATTGTAGCCTTCGAATTCTTAGTAACCTTCGTCGGCGTCGCTCTGCTCATCAGGTTCTATAACCACAAAGCGTAGATTGCTTACTTGCATTCGCCGTCGCCATAGATATAGGCAAAGGCGCCGCTTTGGTAATCGAAGATTTCCTCGGGACGGAAGAATCGTGCTACTTCGATGGCGGCATTCTCTACAGAGTCGGAGGCATGGACGATGTTCTGCTGGTTGCTTACAGAGTAGTCGCCGCGGATGGTGCCAGGAGCAGCCTGACGACCATTGGTAACACCTGCCATTGTGCGCACCACCTGTACTGCTTCGACGCCTGAGATGGCCATAGCGACAATTGGTGAAGCCTGCATGGAGGCACAAAGTGAGGGGAAGAATGGTTTGTCTACCAGGTGAGCGTAATGCTCACGAAGAATCTCGTCGCTCAACTGCATCATCTTCATACCGGAGATGCGGAGTCCGCGGCGCTCAAAACGGTTAATGACTTCGCCAATCAGCTGACGCTGTACGCAGCTGGGTTTCAGTAATACTAATGTTGTTTCCATCACGTTAATTTTTAAGTTAATAATATGTGATTAAAGTTGTCTTCCCGCATCGATGGCGTTGAAGATGCGCATCACGTTTTTGGAAGTGTCGTAGTAGCCCGCATAGGATTGCCGGAACTCGTCGGGAACAGACTTTCCCGTGTAGTAGGTGGTATACTCCCCTTTGCCTACCGGGCGACGCTTTACCAGTATCTCCTTTAGCAGACCCTTGTAGAAATAGAAACGGAACTCGTAGTCGTTCTCGAAGTCCAGGTCGGGCGAGGTGGCATAGATGAACTGGATGTGTCCCTGTTCGTCGTAAAGATATTCCTCGTAATACTCGCGTGCAGCAAAGTTGTATTTCTTGATGGCGAAATCGAGGTAGAGCGAGGGATAAATCTGTTCAATGCTGTCGCGCCGCTCCTGATAGTACATCAGCATCTCTTCCTGGTGAAGACCCGTAGCGGGAAGGTTCTGCTTGACGTGTGCTGAGAAATACCTGGGCACAGGGTAGGTATAGTCTTCTGCCTCCCCTTTAGCCACCTGGTCTACATAGGCCTTTGCCTCGGCATAATGCTCACGAATGGCTTTCTTCACGTCTTGTGCCAGAGCCGGCTGTGCCAGGGCGCACATGGCCAGCAGGAGTAGGATGGTTTGTGCTATCTGCTTCATATGGATACCTTTTAATGGCGCAAAATTAATCATTTTCTACGAAAAATGCAAGAATTCGAAATAAAATGAGTAACTTCGCAGCCAAAATCATGTTTTTATGAACGTACAGATAGAACCCTCGTGGAAGGCTCATCTCGGACAGGAGTTTGAGAAGCCTTATTTCTCTCAGCTGACACAGGCTGTGCGACAGGAGTATCAGGCAACCACCTGTTATCCTCCTGGTAAGCTGATCTTCAATGCCTTCAACCTTTGTCCCTTTGACCAGGTGAAGGTGGTCATTATCGGACAAGACCCCTACCACGAACCCGGACAGGCTCACGGACTGAGCTTCTCCGTGCAGGACGGTGTGATGTTCCCTCCTTCGTTGCAGAACATCTTCAAGGAGATTCAGGCAGACCTCGGCACACCCATTCCGACCTCTGGTAATCTGACACGATGGGCAGAACAAGGTGTGCTGCTGCTCAATGCCTCACTGACGGTGCGGGCTCACCAGGCCAACAGTCACTCTACACTTGGCTGGCAGAAGTTCACTGATGCCGCCATTCAGGCATTGGCCACACAACGTGAACACCTCGTTTATATGCTTTGGGGTGGCTATGCCCGTTCGAAGGCCTATATGATCGATAAACAGAAGAACCTCGTGCTTGAAAGCGTTCACCCCTCTCCCCTCAGTGCGAACCGTGGTGGATGGTTCGGGCAGCACCAATTCTCCCGTTGCAATGCCTATCTCGAACAAAACGGAATGACACCTATCGTATGGTAAACCAACTGCCCCCTATCTTGGAAGTCGGTGGTGTGCTGATTTCCTCCGATTTGCTGACAGAGTTCTTCTGCTGTGACTACGAGAAATGTAAGGGTGTCTGCTGTGTGGAGGGTGACGCAGGGGCTCCTGTCACGCTCGATGAGATTGCGGGTATAGAAGACTCGCTCGACACTGTTTGGAGCGATCTCTCTGCTTCTGCCCAGTCTGTCATCGACATGCAGGGTGTGGCTTATACGGATAAGGAGGGGGATTTGGTGACGAGTATTGTCCGAGGGAAGGATTGTGTGTTCACCTGCTATGACGGCGACAACTGTCTGTGTGCGTTGGAGAAAGCTTATAGGCTGGGGCAGACGCGTTTCTGCAAACCTGTCAGTTGTGCGCTCTATCCTATCCGTGAGAAGAACTTCGGCAATGGCGTCATCGGCCTGAACTACAATCGTTGGGACATCTGTCGCGATGCCGTCATAAAGGGAAAGGAGTTGAACCTTCCCCTCTATCAGTTTCTGAAAGAGCCACTTGTTCGTCGCTTTGGCGAGGCGTGGTATCAGGAGCTGCTCGATACCATTCAAGAACTGAAGGCGCAGGGGTATCTTTAGATGCCTGCGCCTTCAATCGTTTTACCACGTCTTGATGCTCTGCGTCTGTCCGGCTTTTAGCTTGACGGTCTTCTGCTGACCATTATAGAATAAGGTGACAGTACCATTTTTGCGGGCCTTGATACTGCACTTGCGCACATATCCCCCCTTCCACTCAAACGACACCTCGAAGCCACCACGGGCACAGAGTCCGCTGACGCTGCCTTCGCTCCATGCTTTCGGCAATGCCGGCAATAATTCTATCACGCCATCGTGTGACTGGATGAGCATCTCACAGACACCAGCCGTACCTCCGAAGTTTCCATCGATCTGGAAAGGCGGATGGGCATCGAAGAGGTTAGGGTAGGTGCCGCCTCCTCTGCTGTAGTTGGGATATCTGCTATTCTCAGGAGCTACAGCCGTGAGCAGTTTGCGGTATATCTGATAGGCTTTCTCTCCGTTTTTCAGTCTTGCCCAGAGGTTGATGCGCCAGCCCGTACTCCAGCCTGTTGTCTCATCGCCTTTGATCTCAAGTGTCCTCTCGCTGGCCTTCAGCAAATCTGCATCAGAGAGATGGTTGCCAGGGTAGAGACCTATCAAGTGACTCTGATGACGGTGTTTCGGATCCCAGTCATCCCAGTCGTAGTACCATTCGTTCAGGTCGCCCATGTGTCCGATGGTATAGGGATGCAGCAGTGCGAGGGCTTTCTCCATCTCTTTATTTCTTTCGCCTAAGACCTTTCCTGCAGCAATGGTGTTCGTGAGCAGTTCACGGATGATAGCAAGGTCGGCTGTGCCACCATAGCAGGTCACACCATGATAGCCCTTGTCGGTCTTATATTCGTTCTCTGGCGAAGTGCTGGGGGCGGTGATGAGCTCTCCTGGTTGTTTGGGGTTGTCGATGAGCCAGCGCAGACAGAAACGGGCAGCACCCTTCATCAGCGGATAGGCCACCGTCTGCAGATAAGTTTTATCCCGTGTAAACAGATACCGTTCCCAAAGGGTGTTCACCAGCCAGGCGCCGCCCATGTTCCAGTTGGCCCACATCGGACTCTCGTTCTTCTCGCCTACAGGGTTTGTCATGGCCCAGATGTCGGAGTTGTGGCTTGAGCACCAACCTTCGTCGATGCCGTAGTAATTCTTCGCGGTATAGACACCGTTGGCGGCAAGGGATTGGATGAAGCCGTCGAGGGGCTGTGCCATCTCCGCGAGATTAGCCACGAAGGCAGGCCAGTAGTTCTCTTCGAGGTTGATGTTGACGGTGTAGTTCCCTCGCCAAGGCGACCAGAGGTGTGGTGTCCAAAGACCTTGCAGGTTCGCTGGCACATCAGGCGTTCTCGAACAGGCGATGAGTAGATAGCGCCCGAACTGGAAGTAGAGTTCTTCGATGTAGCGGTTCTGACCACCGCCGTCGGTATAGGCCTTCAGTAGGTCGCTGGTATTTCCGGATATTCCGGAACCTTCGGTATTTCCGGATAACCGAATCTTCACACGGTCGTAGAGGGCTTTATAATCAGCGAGGTGACGACCATAGAACTCGTCGTAGCTGTAGTTCTGTGTATGCCAGATGTCGTTGGTGGCCTTCTCGAGATAGGGGGCGGCTTCTCTGACGGGATGCTTGTCGAAGCCGTTGAAACTCGTCTCATTGACGATGTAGAGGATAGCCTCCTTGGCATTGGTGATGGTCAGCGACGAATCGCTGGCAGTTGTCTCACCGTCAGTCTTCACGGAAATCATCGTACAGAAGTGGATACTCTCCTGAGCATCGCCTGTGGCATGCCCCGTCATCGTGAGCTGCGAAGGAATCGTCTTTACCTGATGGGGTACTTGTGCCGTGAGGGCAATCCGGCAGTTGATATCGCCACGCAGACGGATGGCGATGAGCTGGTCAGGATTCGAAGCGAAATACTCTCTCGTGATGGTCTTTCCGTCGCGCACATACCTATCTTTAATAATAGCCGAGTCGAGGCTGAGGCTGCGATGGTAGTCGCTGACGGTTCCAAGCCCGAGGTCTTTGATGTGCAGCGTGCCGAGTGGCTGGAAGAACTGTGAGTTCGGCCCTTGCACATGGTGTTGCAGTGAGTCGGCCAGTTGGTAGTCCTCATTGAAGAGTGCCTCGCGGATCTTCGGGATCCACTGATGGGCATCGGCATCGAGGTTCTTGTCTACTGGCTTGCCTGTCCAGAGGGTGATATCGTTCAGGTAGATGATATTATCATCAGTGCCGCCATATACTAAAGCACCGATTTTGCCGTTGCCGATGGGTAGAGACTCCTCGAAATAGTCGGCAGGGCGGTCATACTGCAGCACCATCGGTGCCTGCTCCTGTGCCGTTGTACTTGTGATGACCAGCAGGCCCAAGGTAAAAAGCAATTGTCTTTTTCTCATAACAGGATGATATGTTCTAGTGGATATTTTGCTGCAAATATACACTTTTTCTGTCGAAATTGTATGAGATATCAGGAAAAAGTTGTATCTTTGACCCGAAATCGTAAATAAAAAGAGGATGGTGAAGTCAATTCGTTATGCATTGTTGCTTTTAGCGATGTCTGCATTCTGTACTTCCGTGAAGGGACAGGATGTCAAGGAAGTGATGGATAGTGTCAAGGCCGGTGTCAAGGCCGGAAGCGTGAAAGAGGCCGTGTCGATACTCAAGGGCGCCTTCGCAGAGAAGGTGGCTACGGCAGAGACCATCATTGGCACATGGGTCTATAAGGAACCAGCCGTGTTGACTACCTCTGGGCGTATTATCGTGAAAGCCATCGGTAACGTCTCTGCCGGAAAACTGGAGAAACTGTTGACGAACTACTTTGAAAAGGCCAACATTACGCCGGAGAATACTTATTTCACCTTTAAGAAAGACGGCACCTTTATCCGTTGTGTGGCTGGCCGTCGGGTAGAGGGGCATTGGATGTTGGGCGACAAGCTGTTGTTGGGCGTCCACAATGTCCAGACGGCTTCCGTAACCCAGCATCTGGAAGATGGAGAACTGACGCTTGTGGTGCCTGCTGGCAAGATCATGAGTGCGATGGTCTCTCTTGGAGCCATTCACGATACCACGACCAACAATGCCATCGTCAAGTTGTCTAAGAAGTTGAAGGGTATCGAGGGCGGTTTTACCTTAGAAAAGAAACTTTAAAAAACAACGATATGCAATCAATTAAGAACCTAAACGACATGATTGTTTTCCTCCAGCAGAGAGGAGACAAGAAACGCGTGGCTGTGGTCTGTGCCAATGATGCCAGCACTCGTTATGCGGTGGAGAAAGCCGTGGAGATGGGCTTTATCGAACCCATCTATGTGGATGGTGACGACAAAGAGGAGTGCGCCCGTAGGGCTGTGGCCTTGTGCAAGAGTGGTGAGGCCGACATCCTGATGAAGGGTCTCATCAATACCGATGTGCTCCTGCGTGCGATCTTGGATAAGGAGAAGGGCATCATCCGTCCTGGTCACGTGCTCACCCACATTGCGATGGCGGAGATCCCCAAGTATGAGAAGTTGCTCTTCTTTACCGACGCAGCTGTCATCCCCGTACCTACAGAGGCCCAGCGTCGTCAACAGATCCATTACGTGAACTACGTCTGCCACGCCCTCGGCATCGAGGAACCTCGCATCTCGCTCATCCATTGTGCCGAGAAGGTCAGCGCCAAGGTCTTTCCTTATACCGTTGATTATCTGGAGATCATCGCTGAAGCGCAGACTGGCAAGTTCGGCCGTTGCATCATCGACGGTCCCCTTGACCTGAAGACCTCACTCGACTCCGTGAGTCTGCATGAAAAAGGCATCCGCAGCATTATCGACGGACGGGCCGATGCCCTTATCTTCCCTGATATCGTGGCGGGTAATGTGTTCTACAAGACGCTCACCCTCTTCGGCTATGCCAAGACGGCCGGCGTATTACAGGGCACACAATGTTGCTGCGTGTTGCCTTCAAGGGCCGACAGTCCTGATTCCAAATACTATTCTTTGGCTCTCGCCGCTATTTAGTTCAATAGCCTCTTGGCGAAGTATCTGACGGGATACCACACGGAGAGGAAGCCCACGAGCAGCACGGTGACGAAGATAAGGATGATGTCTTCGGGATGCACGCTGACGGGGTAAGCGTTGATGATGAATGAGCCGCTGCTGGATCCCAGTGCCACCAGTCCGAACTGTTGCTGTGCCCAGCAGAGCAACAATCCCACGATGATGCCTACGATGGCTCCGATAGCAGAGATCATTCGTCCTTCGAAGAGGAAGATGCGCACGATCTGTTTGTCTGATGCGCCAAGGTTACGCAGCGTCACAACATCGTCTTTCTTGTCGATGATGAGCATCGAGAGCGAGCCGATGATGTTGAAGCAGGCCACCATCAGTATAAACGTCAGGAAGATATAGGCGATGAGTTTCTCTATCTTCATGATCTTAAACGTATCGTCTTGCTGTTCGTAGCGGTCTCTTACCACGAACTTTGTGCCACACAACTGTTTGATTTCCTTCTTCACCGCGTCGAAGTTACTGCCAGGTTTCAGGCGCAGTTCCAAAGACGAGAGCATGCCCTGCTGGTCGAAGATGCGACGGGCAAAGCCGATGCTTGTAAGGATATAGTTCTGGTCGTACTTCGACTGCTTCACGTTGAAGAGTGCGCCAGGAGAGTACAGTTCGTCCTCTTCGAAGGCGCTCTCAGGATCAGTCATATCAAACTGCCCTTCCCGTTTCGGTGCGTAGATCTTCATCGGCTCCTGATAGGTATAGCCAGTAGCGAGCTGTTCTGCCAGACGGATGCCCAGGATGCCATAATGCAGGTCTGCAGCATGCAGACAGAACTCCCCCTCGCCGATAAGGATCTCGTTGATGTGGGTGAGCTGAGAGAAATTGTCGTCCACACCCTTCACCATCACCATCGCCTGACGACCATGATAGATGGCCAGCGCCTGGTCCTCTACGCACTCTGTCGCCACATCAATCTGCGGCAGTTGACGGATCTCCGTTAGGATGGGATCATCAGCAGCGACGGTCTTTCCCTCTGCGGGCTGTATCTTCAACTGCGGATCGAACGAAGTGAAGAACGTGGCCACAAGGTCATGGAAACCGTTGAACACGGACAGTGTCACTACCAACGCCATTGTAGCTACTGCCACCCCGATGACCGAGATGGCGCTGATGACATTGATGGCGTGTGTCGACTTCTTCGAGAAGAGATACCGTCTAGCTATAAAGAACGGAAAGTTCATTTCTTGAGCAGTTCGTCGATGCGGTCAATATAGTCGAGCGAGTCGTCGATAAAGAAGCGCAACTCAGGAACGATGCGCAGCTGGTTTCTCACCTTCGTCCCCAGTTCATATCTGATGGCTTTCACGCTGGCATTGATATTGGCCAGGATCTCCTCACCCTTCTCCGAGGGGAAGATGCTGAGGTAGGCCGTGCAGATGCTCAGGTCTGGTGAGATCTTCGTCCGCGTCACGCTGACCATTGTTCCGTGGGTGGCACGCGTCTGCTGTTGGAAAATCAGCGACAGCTCCTTTTGCAGAAGCCTTGCTATCTTGTTTTGTCTTGTCTCTTGCATTATCTCTAAAATCTTAATTCTAAATACCTAATCTCTAAATTCTTAATTCTGAATTCTTAATTTCCTAATGATGGTGAGTCCGTCCCTTAGCGGGAGAATGACCTGCTCTGTGCGAGAGTCGGCAGCCACATGGTCGTTGAAGGCGAGGATGCCCTGTGTCTGATGGTCGCTGTCGTAGGCGTGATCCACCACGTGTCCGTCCCAGAGGGTATTGTCTGCGAGGATGAAGCCCCCAGGTTTCAGGATGTCCATCACCATCTCGTAGCACTCGCAGTAGGTCCGCTTGTCACCGTCGATGAAGGCCATGTCGAACATGATGTCCAGCTTTGGGACCTCCTTCAAAGCATCGCCGATGATGAACTCTATCTTGTCGGCCACAGGCGAACCCTCTATCCACTGACGGGTGAAGTCCTCCATCTCGTCGTTGATCTCGAAGGTGTATAGCCGTCCGCCTTCACGCAGACCTTCTGCCATTGAGATGGCGCTGTAGCCACTGAATGTTCCTATCTCGAGAATCCTCTGCGGACGTATCATCTCGACGATCATCTTCAGCAGTCGCCCCTGCAGATGTCCGCTCGCCATTCGTCCGTGGATGGTGTGTACGTTCGTCGCCCGCCACAGCCTATAGAGGTACTCCGGCTCTGCTTCCGAATGGGAGAGAATATAGTCCTCTAGCCCCTTCACTTCTTTAAAGCTTCTACAGCCAACCTATAACTATCCAGTCCGAAGCCGCAGATGACACCCTTGCATGCAGCAGAGATCATCGACTGGTGACGGAACGTCTCTCTTTGGTGAACGTTAGAGATGTGCACCTCGATGACAGGACACTTCAAGGAGCGTATGCAGTCGTGCAGCGCCACACTTGTATGGGTGTAGGCCCCAGCGTTGAGCACGATGCCGTCGCAGTCGCCGTAGAATCCCGCCTCCTGCATCTTGTTGATCAGCTCGCCCTCGACGTTGCTCTGGTAATAGTCGATCTCCACCTCCGGATACCGCTTGCGCAGCTCTGGCAGGTAGCTCTCGAACGATTCCGAGCCATAGATGCCAGGCTCCCGCTGTCCCAGCAGGTTCAGGTTCGGCCCATTGATTATCAATACTTTCATACCTTTTATCATATAATTCGCTGCAAAATTACGAATAAGTGAGCGAAAAACCAAATATTATTTGGATTTTTCCGAATTGCTGCCCGTCATGACAACCTTACGGCCATTGTTCTTGCCTTGCGAGTAACGGATATAGATTCCTTTCGCCGTAGGTTTGCTGCTCAGGCGATGACCGTCGAGGCTGTACCAAACACAGTCGTCCTCCGAATCTGCGACAGCACTGTTCAGGGCGGTTTCCTCATTGGTCGTGAAGTTCGTTGTCACCCATTCGCTGTAATTCTCGTCGCCATAGTCGCCACGCACCTGAACCACATATTCCGTAGCGGGGTTCAGATCTGTCAGCATGAAGGATGTCTCTGTGGAATTGACGGTGGAGAACCACTCGACAGCATTGCCTGTCTCCATGAGACCGCGAATCCTCCAGCCATAGTCAAAGCCTGTTAGCAGTTCGTCGACCTTGTACCATTTGTCATTGAAGAAGAGCCATTGGTTGTTGGGAATGACTGTTGCGACTTGATAGCACGCTATAGGGTTCTGCCCTTTTTCCGTCAGCGTGATCCACAGATTCTCTCCTGGGGTCATCGTGATGGGTGTGGGAAGCGTGACTTCATGGAAGCCGTATTTCCCTGATGGTGTCACCGTTTCGGTATGAAGCAGCGTTTCAGGCGCATTGTCACCTCCAACATAAATGTTCACGATGAAGTTTTCTGTGTTTAAGGGCGTCTCATAGAAGGATACTTTAGACAGTCTGTTCCCTGTCACCATGCTGCCAGGATACATCACGCCCCAAGTGGTTTCTGGAAGGCTGAAGCCGTAGGTGGCGATGTTTTTGATGTTGTCTTCGTCGTATTTCAGCCATTCCTGCGTGTCGTTGGAGCTTTCTGGGATGAAACCGTAACGCACATCATAGCTGGTGGCGCTACCCTCCCAGCTGATGAGGGCCGTTGTGGTCGTGATGTCGCTAACGGTCAGATTCTCAGGAGCGAGGTACTGGGGCTCGATGGGCGTTGGGGGCGTTTCTTCGACAACGTTCAAGGTCTCCAGTGTGCTTCCTTTCATGCCAAGGTATCCGTCTTCACGTGGTTCATAGAACACCAGGTTGTAGGTTCCAAGCATAGTTGGCTTGTAGGAGAAGACACAGTCTTGGGTTTGCCCAGCAGGAATGGAGAAATGGTTGCCAACCAGTAGACTTCCCATTGTGCCGATATAGAGGTCGCCGTCGAAATCGTCAGGGCTGCTGTTGGTGATGTTGAGGGTGATGTCGACCGTCTCGCCGATGATAATCGGATTCTCGCTCAGCGTCATGCTGTTTGGCGTCAGGTCAACGATGGCAGGCGTGATATCAGCGATGACTCCCTCGTCGGATGGTTTCTGGATGCCGATGACGGCTTCCTGTCCGAAGTAGAATCCGCCTTTTGAGCTGCTGCCTCCGACGCCTTGCCCTGAGTATGGGTCGAGAACGCTCAAGACGTAGTATTCGTCGCTCTGACCACCCCAGCCCCAGTTGATGTGGAAGAAGTCTGTGCCGTTCGCATACTGGTAGCCGTCGCAAACGAAGGCGTGTCCGCCACCTGTCGACTGTCCGCCATAGAGCACAGGACGGTTGGAGGCCAGCTCGTGATAGATGATGTCCTCCCACTTGTCGTTAGAGTAGAAACTGCGTGCGATGTAGGTTGTCGTGCTGTTGTAGTCGAAATAGTCCTTCAGCGCATGAGCCACCTTGAAGATGCTTGCGCCAGACGAAGGACCGTAGTTCATCTCCACAGAGTAGCCGCAGTATTGCATCAGTTCTGCGACGGCGGCATTCTGCTCAGAGGTCTCGCCGCCGCTGTAGCTGTTCGCCATCAGGTCCCAGTCGAAGGTGGTGGCTTCAAGGGGATCGTGATTCACGCCATAGCCGTCCTTATAGCCTGGGATGGCCTCCGTCGTTGCCGTAGGCCACTTGTGATAGTCCATCACCTGGGCCATCGCCGTAGCGACGCAGCCCGTGACAGATCTCTTGCCTGCAGAATAGTCTGGACACATATCATTGTATGGTGTGCGCTGGCTCCATCTCGCCGTCACCAGCGGCGCGATGGTTTCCTTCTCGTGCATTCCTGAACGCGTTGGGGCGGTGTTGCGCGATTCGTTCCAGCCGTAGTCGTGCTGCTGCAGCCAGGCAATCTCGTCGGCATAGCCCTGCAACCAGGCTCGCATATTGTCTGGAATGTTCTCCAGATCGAGCTTGCCGTTTTCGCTGAAGCCCAGGATGGGGATGGTGCTGTCGTCGCTGCTGACGATGATAAAGCCGCCTTCATCACTCATGCTGAACACGTAGAGTCCGCACACCTGTCCCATCGGCTTGAGTTGGTCGATGTCGAATCCCCCGATGACGTGAGTGAATGCAAACCGCTGGGCGTAAGCCTTTGCCATATCCTCCGACATTTCGTCGGCCCAAGCACTTGCGATGCTCAGGATCGGCAGTAATAAAGCCAAAAAGAATCTCCTTTTCATTTCTCGGTGGTTGATAATGTTATGATGGCGCAAAGATACGGAAAAATACGCAGAATTCCAAATAAAATGGCGTTTTTCCCTATCTAAAAGGGTAGTTTCCCCTATCTAAAAGGGTAGTTTGGGCTATGTTTAGTGGTAGTTTCCTTAGTCTTAAAGTTAAAACCACGCCAATGATTGTTAAAATCCTGACAGTGTTTGATAAATCCGCGACGGCGTTTAATAAATTCTCGTCAGTGTTAGATGTTTTTTTGAGGATTGCTTATCATAATTCATTAATTATGTGTAACTTTGCAGCCAAAAGAACCAGTAAGATGTCTGTGAATCAGGAGATGGTGAAGCGCTACGTGCGGTATCTGAAGCTGCAACGGAACATGTCGGGCAATACGCTCGATGCTTACCAGCGTGACCTGCGGAAACTGCTGGACTATCTGGAGCAGGAAGGCAAGGACCCGCGAGAGGTGCAGCTGGAGGATCTGGAGGCCTTCTCGGCAGGTCTGCACGACATCGGCATCCACGCCCGCAGCCAATGCAGGATCCTGAGTGGCGTGAGGAGCTTCTTCCGGTTCCTCCAGCTCGACGGCTATCGCGATGATGACCCAACGGAGCTGTTGGAGTCGCCTCAGATAGGCCAGCACCTGCCTGAGGTGCTGACAACGGCAGAAGTGGATCGTTTGGAGGCCAGCATCGACCTCTCGAAGTGGGAAGGCCATCGCAACAGGGCGATCATCGAGGTGCTCTTCTCCTGTGGTCTGCGCGTCAGCGAGCTAGTGAACCTGAAACTCTCGAACCTGTATCTCGACGAACAATTTATTCGTTTGTTCGGAAAGGGTTCGAAGGAGCGTCTGGTGCCTATTTCGAAGCGCGCCATCCAAGAGTTGATGTTCTGGTTTGACGATCGTCAGCATATGGACATCAAACCAGGCGAGGAGGACTACGTGTTTCTGAATCGTCGTGGGGCGCATCTGACGCGAGTGATGATCCTCATTATGATCAAGTGTCAGGCAGAGGCGGCAGGTATCGAGAAGACCATCTCGCCCCACACGCTGCGCCACTCGTTTGCGACGGCTTTGCTCGAAGGAGGCGCAGATTTGAGGGTGATTCAGGCGCTGTTAGGTCATGAGAGCATCGGCACGACAGAGATCTACACCCATATCGACACTTCAACCCTTCGACGGGAGATTTTGGAACATCATCCCCGCAATATGAAGTGATTGGCGGGAGATCCAACGAGTACGCTTACTAAAAAGTGATGAATTCTCGTAGCTTTTACATTGTTTTTGCGTCTAATATAAAAAAAAGGTGTATCTTTGCACCCAAATTTCTAACAAAATAACCAATGAAGATGAAAAGACTATTCCTTAGCCTGCTGCTGACAGTGATTGGTACAGTGGCAATGATGGCACAGATGGAGATGCCATCGATTCCCGTTGACCCCGATGTGCGCATCGGCAAACTCGACAACGGCCTGACTTATTACATCCGTTACAACAACTGGCCTGAGAATCGTGCCGAGTTCTACATCGCCCAGCGTGTGGGTTCTATCCAGGAGAACGACGACCAGCGCGGTTTGGCTCACTTCCTGGAGCATATGGCCTTCAATGGCTCGAAGCACTTCAAGGGCAACGAACTGCTGCGCTGGTGCGAGAGCGTTGGCGTGAAGTTCGGTACCGACCTGAACGCCGTGACGAGCGTCGATCTGACGGTCTATAATATAAGTAATGTACCCACGACGCGCGAGGGCATCATCGATTCTTGTCTGCTGATCCTCTACGACTGGGCAGACGGACTGCTGCTGGAGCAGGAGGAGATAGAGAAGGAGCGTGGTGTGATCCACGAGGAGTGGCGCCTGCGTACTTCTGCCCAGATGCGTATGCTGGAGCGCGACCTGCCGAAGCTCTATCCCAACTCGAAATACGGCCATCGTATGCCTATCGGACTGATGGAGATCATCGACAACTTCGAGCGTCCTTTCCTGCAGGCTTACTACGAGAAGTGGTATCGTCCTGACAATCAGGGTATCATCGTGGTGGGTGATGTCGATGTGGACAAGGTGGAGCAGAAGATCAAGGATCTGTTCTCGCAGATCGCAGCTCCTGGCCCTGATGCTGCTCCTGTGGTAAAAGAGGCTGTGCCCGACAATGCCGAGCCCATCTTCGTGATCGACAAGGACAAGGAACAGCCGTATAATCTGGCCTATGTGATGATGAAGCACGAAGCCTTCCCCGACTCCTTGAAGGGGACGCTGGCCTACCTCATCACGAATTACGTGAAAGACGCCACTCTCTCGATGCTAAACAACCGTCTGAAGGAGTATGCCGAGAAGCCAGAGAGCCCGTTCCTGCAGGCATCAGCCGCCGATGGCCAGTATCTGCTCTCAAAGACGGTGGACGCCTTTGAGTTGGACGTCGTTCCCAAGGACGGTCAGATGGAGGCTGCAGTAACAGCCGCACTGACAGAGGCCCGTCGTGCTGCCGAGTTCGGATTCACGGCTACGGAATACAGTCGTTACAAGGCCGACTACCTGAGCAATCTCGAGAAGTCATACTCCAACAAGGACAAACGATTCAACCGTCAGTTCGTGGACGAGTGTGTGGGGCATTTCCTCGATCAGGATCCGATCCCCAGCATCGACTATACCTATGCCACCATGAAGCAGATCGCACCAATGATCCCCCTGGAGGCCGTCAATAGCGTGATGAAGGAATTCGTATCGCCCAGTGACACAAACCTCGTGGTGCTCAGCTTCAACAACGAGAAAGAGGGTGCCGTCTATCCCACGGAGGAAGGTCTGAAGAAAGCCATTGCCGACGCCCGCAGTGCCCAGATTGAGGCCTATGTGGACAATGTGAAGGATGAGCCGCTGATTACGCAGTTGCCTCAGAAAGGCGCCATCGTCAGCGAGACCAAGAACGACACCTTCGGCTATTCTGAGCTGAAGCTCTCGAACGGTGTGACAGTTGTATTGAAGCAGACTGACCTGAAGAAGGACCAGGTGCTGCTGAGTGGTGAGGGCTTCGGAGGCTCGTCGCTCTACGGCGAAGACGAACTGCCCAACCTCAAGATGTTCAACGATGTGATTGAGGCCAGTGGCCTGGGTAACTTCTCACACACAGAACTGGAGAAGGCCCTTGCAGGTAAGATCGCCAGCGCCAGTCTCTCGATGGGTGCTTACAGACAGACTGTCAATGGTTCGTCGACGCCCAAGGACGTGGAGACCATGCTGCAACTGGTATATCTATACTTCACTCAGATCAACAAAGACCAGAAGTCGTTCGATAACCTGATGCAGACCACAGAGATCAGTCTGAAGAACCGTCTGCTGCAGCCCGAGGCTGTATTCAGCGATTCGCTCAACGCCACCATCGGCAGTCATAGTCCTCGCGTTAAGTCGTTGGAGGTAGCAGACCTGAAGCTGGTGAATTACGACCGTATCCTGCAGATTGCTAAGGAGCGTACTGCTGATGCATCAGGCTATACTTTCACCATCATTGGTAACTATGATGAGGCTGCCATCCGTCCGCTCATCGAGCAGTATCTTGCTGCACTGCCTGCCAAGGGAAAGATCGAGAAGGGAAAGAACATCTCTACAGACTTCACAGGTCATGTCGTCAACAGCTTCAAGCATAAGTCGGAGACTCCGAAGGCTATTGCCGTGATGTTCTGGTATTCTAAGGATATGCCTTACACCCAGGAGAACAGCGTCAAGGCCTCTATGGCAGGACAGGTGCTGATGATGGAGTATCTGAAGAAAATCCGTGAGGACGCCAGTGCCGCCTATACCGTGAGCAGTAGCGCAGGCATCAGCCGCGACGAATTCGAAACCACTACGCAGATGTTCGTCTACTGTCCCATGAAGCCTGAGAAGGCCGATACCGCTCTGATGATCATGCGCGACGAGGTGGCTGCTATCGCCAAGACCTGCGATGCTGACAAGCTGACGAAGGTAAAGGAGTATCTGCTGAAGAACCACGGCGACCAGCTGAAGCAGAACGGCTACTGGATGAGTGTCATCAACAACTGGCGCCAGTGGGGTGTTGACTTCCATACGGGTTACGAGGAGCTGGTGAATGCCCAGACACCTGAGAGCATCAGTGCTTTCGTGCAGGAGGTCCTGAAGGCAGGCAACCACGCCGAGATCATCATGATGCCACAGGAGTAATCATAAAGATTAAAGTTCAAAGATTAAAGATTAAAGTTTAATGAGTTATTTGTTTTCATCAGAGTCAGTTTCTGAGGGCCATCCCGATAAGGTGGCGGATCAGATCTCTGACGCGATATTAGACCAGTTCCTGGCTTACGACGACAAGGCCCGCTGCGCCATCGAGTCGTTTGTCACCACAGGGCAGGTAGTGATTATGGGTGAGGTGCGCAGCGAGGTGTATATCGACCTG
>JAEEGL015370534.1_pt1 | contig 24938 bp, 21 predicted proteins | sample 9134231 | NCBI WGS metagenome assembly JAEEGL01 (sample SAMN16246548, study PRJNA631951) | gut metagenome | biome: gut microbiome; feature: rumen; material: fiber-attached | host: Bos | place: Iran: Karaj | collected 2018-10 | reverse complement strand
GCTGATTAAAGGTCAACTCCTGTGTTGATTTCGCATTCCTTTAATCATGCTTCAGAGAGGACATTAACGATCACGCTCAGAGAGCCATGGCTGTCTTAAAGCCCATAAAGCTTATAATAGACAACTATCCTGAGGGACATTCCGAAGATTTCGATGTCGAGAACAACCCCAAGGACGAGAACGCAGGCACACGTAAGGTATCTTTCTCAAGAGAGCTCTGGATCGAAGAAGAAGATTTCATGGAAGTTCCCGCTCCCAAGTATTTCAGACTCTTCCCCGGCAACGAAGTACGCCTTAAGTCCGCTTATGTTGTTAAGTGTGTATCATGTGATCACGACGCAGAAGGCAATGTTACTGCGGTTCACTGCACATACGACCCTGATTCCAGAGGCGGCAATACAACTGACGGCAGAAAGATCAAGTCGACGATTCACTGGGTTGACGCAAACAACTGCGTTGACGGTGAGATCAGACTTTATGACAGGCTCTTCACTACTGAACAGCCTGACCTCGCCGACTGCAATTATCTGGACTTCATCAATCCTGATTCACTCGAGATCATCAAGGGTGCCAAGCTCGAAAAGTTCCTTGAGAACACTCAGCCTGCAGACAGATTCCAGTTCTTAAGAACAGGCTATTTCTGCGCTGACTCAAAGGATTCCTCACCCGAGCATCTTGTATTTAACAGAGCGGTATCACTGAAGGATTCATACAAACCCGAGTAAAAAAATAATCCCCGGCACTTCGGACAGTATTTGCTTGCGCAAATAACTCGTGCCAGCGGGGATTATTTTTTTACTTTCGATTAAGGAAAACTCATGGTGCAAACGAGATTATTTCGTGCCCTGAAGTTTTTCTAATATGGACTCATTTCCTAACTATTTCTTGAAAATGCTATATCAGGAAATGATCTGTGTAAAAAACGGTCATTTTACAATAATCATTTCTTAAATCCGTCATTTCCGGCAATATATAGGAAATCTGAATCCGTGACCCATAAGAAGATTAATCATTTGCTGTTCTTCTCGTAGGTTGGCTGTTCGTATAATGTCTTTCCCAGTAACGTAATCGCCTGCTTCGGGCAGTGGTCCACACATCTGTAGCACATGGTGCACTTCGCGGAAGCTAATGCCTTTCCGTCTTTTATCATGATATTTCCGGTCGGACAATTCCTTGCACACAGTCCGCATCCGGTACATTTAGATGCGTCTATCTTAAGCTTATCGGTATAGCCTGTCGTCTTGTTATAGAACCACAGTCTCTGGCCGAATAATCCGGCAAGATGAGAAGCAAAAGATAAGCCTTCTTTAGGATAGTTTCCCGCCTTCATCATAGCGGCCGCTTCGATGACGCGTTTATCGGCTTTCGCGATTATTTCCTTATTCTGTTCCTTAGTCTTTTTAAGAGCCTTGCAGTCGCCGATAGAATCCGGCATGACTATCTGAAGTCCGCCGGTTATAACGGCTCCATACTTCTTCAAAATCCTTGCCGCACAGCCCGTGCCGTCACCTGCAAAAAGACCCATTGTAGTTATCAGGAAGATCTTCTTCCCTTTCCATGCTTTCTCATGAGTATTTATAAAGTCTCTTACAAGATACGGAATGTTCGAAAACATCGTCGGATAAGCAAGAACTATCTCCTCACCTTCTAATGCCTTCATTGCATCTTCTGATTCAACAGGCGCGCATATTCCGGCGCTGCCGAGTTCATTTATGAGCAGCGTTACGATATGCTTTGTGTTGCCTGAACCGCTTAGATATATTGCATTCATAATACGCCCTCCAAAAGCATCTTAAATGCTTTCTTCAGGTATTCTTCTTTAGTCATGTTGAATCTGAGTTTAAGATATTCTTCCTTGTCGATTGCCATTGAGATAATTCCTGATATTGATGACCACATCATTATGACCGCAGGATATATGTCGATATCTTTCCTTACAACGCCATCTTCTATTCCGCTTCTGATGAACTTCGCAATCTCCTCATTGGTCTGTTCGCCGATATCATAGATCTTCTTATAGATATCCTGCTCCATATCGACAGAGATCTTTCCCAATGTACCTTTACAGAACACAGGGTGCTTCTCGAACTTATCCGCGATATCAAAGCAGAGCTTAAAGTATCTGTCCTCAAAGTTGCCCTTGCCTTCAGCCGCCTTTTTCGCATTCTCCAAAAGCTGCTCCATATACTTGCATACGATTGAATCCCAGATAATCTGCTTGCTCTTGAAATAAACATAGAGCGTGGATTTGCTTATTCCGGTGTATTTCGCGATATCATCTGTCGAAGTTGCCTCATATCCCTTTGCTTCGAAAAGCTCTTCCGCCGCCGTCAGAATCGATGCGGTATTACGGTCAACCATCCATTTTTTAGGCATATGCGCCTCCTTAAATCGAACTGTTAGTGCATTTATTGTACTGTTAGTTCGATTTTGTGTCAAGAACGGTCTTCTAAGTGAAATTCTTTACTTTATGCCCGGTACCGCAAGGATTCTGTCCAAAGCTTCATTTACAACGCTTTTCGGGCATGCGACATTCATTCTGATAAAGTCTTTTCCGCTGTTTCCGAAGAATCCGCCTTCCGAGAATCTGACATGAGCTTTATCAAGGAAAAACTCTGCAGGATCACTTACACATAATTCAGAAGCATCTATCCACATAAGATAAGTTCCTTCAATATCAGTCACCTTCAGTTTTGTATCCTTAAGACGGTTTCTGACAAGATTTATATTCCCGGAGAGATACTCAAGGAGCTCATCAAGCCAGGCTTCCCCGTATGTGTAAGCTGCCTTTGTTGCAGCTATGCCCATCACGTTAAGGCCATACGCACCCGTAACCAAAGACAGTCTGTCAATTGCGCGTCTCATACTGTCATCGGCTACGATTATGTTTGCTGCCTGTATCCCCGCAAGGTTAAAGGTCTTTGTCGGCGAAGTGCATGTTACAGTGATCTTTCCCAGGTCATCAGATAATGAAGCTATAGGGATATGCTTATGCCCCGCATAAACAAAGTCGGCGTGTATCTCATCTGATACTATGACCATATCATTCTCAAGGCAGATATCTCCGATCCTGAGAAGTTCCTCTCTCGTCCATACCCTGCCGGCAGGATTATGAGGATTGCACAGGACGAGCATCTTCACGTTATTATCTTTGATCTTTCTTTGCATGTCTTCAAAGTCGATCTCATAACGCGAACCGGTGCGGACCAGATCAGAGATGACAAGCTTACGGCCATTGCCCTTGATGCATTTGGCGATAGGTCCGTATAACGGTTCAAAGATCATGATGCTGTCTCCGGGTTCTGTAAGCGCTCTTACCGAAAGCGATATGCCAAGCACCACACCGGGAAGCTTAAGGACCGTTCCCGGATCGATCTCAAAATCATATCTTCTCTTAAACCAGTCAGTAAGAGCTTTATCGTAAGAGGAATCGGCTTCTGAATATCCGAAGATTCCACGCATGGAAATGTCCGCCAGAACTTTCCTGACCTCGCCGGGACTTCTGAAATCCATGTCGGCAACCCACATCGGAATGAGGTCGCTGATCCCTTTGATCTCAGAGTATTTGATATCCTCCGGAGTATTCCTGTTAACTATCTCATCAAAATCCATCAATAATCAGATAAAAATGCTTTTGTTCTTTCCTGCTTTGGATTCGTCACAAGATCATAAGCGGGGCCTTCTTCAACGATCACTCCGCCGTCCATGAAGATTATCCTGTCCGCAACGTCTCTCGCGAAGCTCATCTCATGGGTTACGATGACCATTGTCATCTTCTCTTTGGCGAGTTCTTTTATTACCGTCAAAACGCCCTTTGTGAGCTCAGGATCCAATGCCGATGTAGGCTCATCGAAAAATATGATCTCGGGATTAGTCGCGAGAGCTCTCGCGATAGATACTCTCTGCTGCTGACCACCCGAAAGATTGCACGGATATGCATCCGCTTTCTCCGAGAGTTCCATCTTCTTCAGAAGAGCATCGCATATCCTGTCTGCTTCTTCCCTGCTCTTATTATGCACATGTATCAGGGCTTCAGTGATATTTCTCCTGACCGAGAAATGCGGGAAAAGATTAAAACTCTGGAATACGAGACCGAACTTCGAACGGATCTCTTTTTCCTGCTTTTTTCCGCAGTATGAACCGTTGTCGCAGAGGACATCACCGCCGATAACGATCCTGCCTGAATCGACTTTCTCCAATGTGGTGGCACACCTTAACAGAGTTGATTTACCGCCGCCCGAAGGACCGATAACGGCAACAACTTCTCCTCTTTCGACCTGCATGCTGATACCTTTAAGCACCTTCAGATCCCCGAAGGCCTTGTATATCTCGCTGATCTCTAAAACGATGTCTTTATTTGTGTCAGGCATTTTGTTTGACCCCGTTTAAGAATAATAAGACATGGATTTTTCAACACGGTTAAGGATAGTCTCAATGATCAGGTTCATTGCATAGTAGAAAGCTCCGGCTACAACAAACGGCACAACGGATACCTGCGCCGATGCAGCGGCCGATGCTTTGGTAAACATCTCCGTAACCGACAGGACCTGGGCAAGCGACGTGTCTTTAACAAGTGTTATGATCTCATTTGAGACAGAAGGCAGCACCCTCTTAATAACCTGCGGAAGAATGATCTTGAAGTATGTCTGTATTTTTGAGAAGCCCAGAACAGTTGCAGCTTCATACTGTCCTTGGGACATTGACTGTATTCCGCCTCTGAATATCTCGGCAAAATAAGCAGCGTAGTTCAGCGAGAACGCGATTATCGTAGCTATGAATCTGTAATTGAACGGTCCTATCTGAATGCTTCCGAGATTTACTCCGAATATGTAATACGGTCCGAAATAGACCAGCAGCAGCTGGAGCATGAGAGGCGTTCCTCTGAGGACGGAAATATACAGCTGAAAGATCAGGGATACTATCTTTATCTTAGACATCCTTCCCCTGGAAACTAAAAGTCCAAGCGGAATGGAAAAGATCAGGGTAAAGAAAAAGATACCGAAAGTGAATTTCAGTCCCTGAGCCAGCTGAATCAATGTAGACTGTAATGCTTGCATATCAATATCCCGGCATAGCCCATACGACCTCAGTCTCGCCGAAGTCCATAATATACCAGGACACAGTATGCTTCAGCATATTTACCGAGACGTTCCTCATAAAACCGTTGGCCGCATTTCCATAGCTGTATGTTGACAATATTTCAGTCAGTTCCTTAAAAGCTGCTTTTCTCTCGTCGTCCGTCATTTCCTTATAATATTCACTTTTGCCGAACTTATCCAGAACAGCTCTGGGAAAATCGATCTCAAAATTCTTCAGATCATCTTCATCGGCGGAATACTTTGTTGCGGGAACAAGGATCCTGCACTCATCAGTAAACTTTTGGGCATCAAAAGGCTCAGTCTGATTTGTATTTGCCGGTGAACAGCCGGCAAATACAAACAGTGAGATTACAGTGATCAAAATGCAAGTAATTACATGTTTATTCATGCGTATCTTCAAATATCACGAGTATTACTTAATAACCCGGATAACAAAGCAGCAGGCTTATTTTCCAATGATAGTAACGTCAGAACCGAACCACTGCTCAGAGATCTTTGACATTGTTCCGTCTGCAGCCATCTCCTCAAGTGTCTTCTGGACTTCATCACGGAGTGCGGTATTTCCCTTAAGGAAACCTACGCCGTATTCCTCTGAAGCAACAGCCTCATCAAGAACTACAAAAGGCTTTCCTGAAGTCTGGATCTCATAACGCGCAACGATCTCGTCAATAACGATAGCGTCAATACTGCCCATCTCAAGCTCCATCATGGCATTGAGATAAGTATCCAGTTCGATCAGCTCACCGAATGTGTCTGTAAGAGCCGGATTGTCATTAAGAGCTGCAAGACCGGAAGAGTCCTTCTGAACAGCAACTTTCTTTCCTGCCAGATCAGCAAGTGAAGAAATACCGGAATCATTCTTAACGACAACAACCTGATCATTGATCATATAAGCTTCAGACCAGGTGTAACCGTCTTCTCTTCCGCTGATCGTAAAGCCGTTCCAGATGCAGTCGATATTGCCTGTAGCGAGCTCCTGATCCTTGGAATCCCATGCGATAGGCTGTGCCACGAATTCACGTCCCATACGCTTGGCTGCTTCCTTGGCGAGATCAAGGTCAAAACCCACATAAGAACCGTCATCAGCGACGAAACCCATAGGCGGGAATTCCTGGTCAAAACCGACAATGAATTTCTTAGTATCCTTCTTGCCGCATCCTGCAAACGCAAATGCCAAAGTTGCAGCTGCCAGAACAGATGCAACAACCTTCTTCATAACCATAAAACACTTTCCTCCAATTTGTTTTTATGAATTATTTGGTGCCGAAAATACGGTCACCCGCATCTCCCAGGCCAGGGAGAATATACGCGTTTTCATTAAGCTCTCTATCAACATTGCCGACATATATCTCTATATCCGGATGAGCTTTTGCAAGTCTCTCGATACCTACCGGAGCAGCGATGATGCACATAAACTTGATATGCTTTCCGCCGTGAGCCTTGATGGAATTAATGGCGTCAACAGCAGAACCGCCGGTTGCAAGCATAGGATCGACAACGACTATGAGACGCTGGTCGATGGGATCAGGGAGCTTGCAGTAATAATCATGAGGTTCATGAGTCTCGGGATCCCTGTAAAGACCGATATGACCTACTTTGGCAAGAGGCGTAAGAGCCTGGACACCCGGAACCATTCCAAGACCGGCACGGAGAATAGGAACTATAGCGAGTTTCTTACCGTCGATCATGGGAGTCATAGTCTTCTCAAGCGGTGTCTCAACTTCAACATCCCTCAAGGGAAGGTCTCTCAGGGCTTCATAGCCTTCAAGCGTGGCGATCTCTTCAACAAGATGTCTGAACTCATAAGTTCCGGTCTCGATCTTCCTCAGAAGCGAGATCTTGTGCTTGATGAGAGGATGTTCCATGATCTGCACATTCTTAAAATCCTTGTACTGCATATCCGTCTCCTTTTCTTTTCGAAACAGGTTATTTAAATCCTTAGTTATTTTAGTATTATGAACCGAAATCCGCAAGGAAGGCGGAACACCGTTATCAGACAGAGCCCGGAACAGCCGCCTTAAGAAGAAAACTCTGTAAATCGTGTTAGAATAAACGAATAAAACCCTTATTTCCGGAGGTCGGGCTTATGAGATTTACTGACGGCGCATGGAGAACGGCAGAAGGCTTTGATATACACAAGGCAACGGAAATCCGGTTCGTTCAGAAGGATGAAGATAAGATCACACTCACTATGCCGTCGTTCCACATCTATGTCAGGGGTATGACTCTAAGCGGACCCTATATCACGGCTGAGATCTCCTCCCCTGCCGAAAATGTCTTCCATATAAGGGCTTATCATTTCAAGGGAGACAGATCACTCGCGGATTCTTACTTCAGCCTTAATGAAGGATGCATCATTCCGGACATCGAAGAAGACGGCAAGACAGTTTCCGTCAAAAGCGGCGCAAGCACTCTCATCTTCAGCAAAGAAAACTACGGATATGAACTTATCAGGGACGGGCATACAGTAACCGGTTCACACGAAGGCGCTCTGGCATATATTGACGGCAGCAACGGCTGCTTTATGAGAGAACAGCTCGATCTGAGCGTGGGAGAGCACGTTTACGGCCTCGGCGAACGTTTCGGAAACTTCATCAGAAACGGCCAGAGCATTGAGATAGTCAACAAAGACGGAGGCACATTCTCCGAACAATCCTACAAGAACATTCCTTTCTATATTACCGATAACAACCTCGGTGTCTTCGTAAACCATACCGAGGAGATTGATTTTGAGGTTGCCTCCGAACATGTCTCGAAAGTCCAGTTCTCCGTACGCGGCGAGTGCCTGGATTATTATCTTTTCGCGGGAAAATCAATGAAAGATGTTATCAACCTTTACACAGGACTTACGGGCCGTGTGCCTAAGCTTCCCGACTGGTCTTTCGGACTTTGGCTGTCAACTTCATTCTCGACTGATTACGATGAGGAGACTGTCCTTTCTTTTGTTGACGGCATGCGTGACCGCGGGATCGATCTGTCGGTGTTCCATTTCGACTGTTTCTGGATGAAAGACAGCCATTGGTGTAATTTCCTTTGGGACAGTGACATGTTCCCCGATCCCGCAGGACTGATCTCAAAACTCCACGACAGAGGAATTCATGTCTGCGTATGGATCAATCCATACATCGCCCAGCAGTCCGAGATCTTCGATGAGGCTGCCGGAAACGGTTATCTGATCAGAAAGACTGACGGAAGCGTCTGGCAGACTGACCTGTGGCAGGCCGGAATGGGTATCGTTGACTTTACGAATACGGATGCCGTCAGATGGTATCAGGACAAGCTCAAATCGCTTCTTGATATGGGCGTCGACTGCTTCAAAACGGACTTCGGCGAGAGGATCCCTGTTGATGACGTGGTTTTTTCAGACGGCTCAGAACCTTTGAGAATGCACAACTACTATACGTATCTCTATAACAAAACTGTTTTCGAACTGCTCGAAAAAGAGAGAGGCAAAGGCGAAGCTGTCGTATTCGCAAGGAGTGCCACCGCAGGATGCCAGAAATTCCCCGTACACTGGGGCGGCGACTGCCACTCTGATTATCCTTCAATGGAGCAGACGATCAGAGGCGGTCTCTCACTCATGCTCTCAGGCTTCTCTTACTGGAGTCATGACATCGGAGGATTCGAGGATAAATCAACACCTGACGTCTATAAACGCTGGTCTGCATTCGGTCTGTTAAGCTCCCACAGCAGGCTCCACGGAAGCACATCCTACCGTGTGCCGTGGAACTACGATGAGGAATCCGTCGAAGTATTAAGACATTATGTTGAGCTCAAAAAATCACTAATGCCGTACATTAATGAAGCACGTAAAGAAGCTGAAGACTGCGGTCTCCCCGTCATGCGTCCCATGATACTCGAGTTCCAGAACGATCCCGTATGCGCATTTCTTGACAGGCAGTATATGCTCGGTAAAAGCATTCTGGTCGCACCTGTTTTCGATAAGGAAGGCATGGCCGAATTCTATCTGCCCGAAGGCACATGGGTCTCCGTTGACGGCAAAGACAGACGTGAGATCACAAACGGCAGGTTCTTCAGGGAAAAGCGCGGATATCTTGAGATGCCCGTGTATATCAGGGAATGACCGGGCCTGTTTTCCGCGTTTTCCGTTAACGCGAAAAAAGCCTCCGATTATTACAAACAGATTACTTGATTTTCGAATAAGAGTGCTATTATTTATCTAGTCTTACATCCTAAGGAGGGTTTGTTATGGGTCAATCCAGTCTTAAGGATGGTGCGGTCTACGACGCGAAAACACTAGGTGCCGGTCGTGTTATAGTACTCGGTTTCCAACACATGTTCGCCATGTTCGGATCGACTGTCCTTGTCCCCGCTCTCACCGGGCTGTCGGTGTCAGCAACACTTCTTTTCGCAGGTCTCGGAACAATTCTCTTCCACCTTATCTCCAAGAGAAAAGTACCTGCATTTTTAGGTTCATCATTCGCATTCCTTGCAGGTTATTTCGCTATTGCGCCTAACGGCGAGCGTGAACTGCTGCCTTACGCCTGCTTCGGTGTGGCAGTTGCAGGTCTCGTTTATCTCATCCTGGCCATTCTGATCAAGGCCTTCGGCGTCAACCGCGTAATGAAGTTCTTCCCGCCTATCGTAACAGGCCCGATCATCATCGCTATCGGTCTGTGCCTTTCAGGAACAGCCATCAACAGTTGCTCAACCAACTGGGGCGTAGCCATCGTAGCGATCATCATTATCGTTATCTGCAACATCTGGGGCAAAGGAATGGTCAAGATCACACCTATCCTTCTGGGTGTCCTCGGCGCATGCGCGCTCTGCATCATCCTCACCCTTGCGGGAAGCCAGCCGGTAGACGGTTACTATTGCTTCATGGGTGACCCCAACTTCCAGTTGTTCTCGGTCGCAAGCATCGAAAATATTAAGACGGCTTCATGGATCGGTTCTCCCTTCATGTTCAGGGACACCGCCATCTCGATCTTCACAGGCGGCAATATCAATACCAGCCTTCTCATTACTTCGATCATCACGATCGTTCCTATCTCTCTTGCAACTATCGTTGAGCATATCGGTGATATCTCCGCAATATCCTCAACAGTCGGAAGCAATTTCATTCAGGATCCCGGTCTCCACAGAACGCTCATCGGTGACGGTCTTGCCACAACACTGGCATCCCTCTTCGGCGCTCCCGCAAACACAACATACGGCGAGAACACAGGCGTTCTGACTCTTTCCAAAGTTTATGACCCGCTGGTAGTTGAACTTGCAGCTTTCTTCGCAATGTTCTTCTCGGTATCTCCTAAGCTCGCAGCTTGCATTTCCGCAATCCCGACTCCTGTTGTCGGCGGCATCTCACTCGTCCTCTACGGAATGATCTCCGCTGTCGGCGTAAGAAACATCGTTGAGAATAAGGTTGATTTCGGCAAGGCAAGAAACGTTATCATCGCCGCTATAATCCTCGTTCTCTCTATCGGTGTCACATACAGCTCGCTTACGGCTATAAAGATCCCTGTCGGCAAAAAGACCGTTGAGCAAACTTCACAGTATATTGAAGTTGATAATACAAGATACTATCTCGGTGCTGACAGCACAGTCGGTCTGCCTGCAGATATCTTAGCTTCTGCCGGCGATGCCGAGATCAAGGAAGAGACAGTTCAAGTCGAAGAACCCCTGATCGTCATTTCTCTGTCAGGCCTCGCAGTAGGATCGCTTGTCGGAATCATCCTCAATGCGGTCCTTCCGGGCAAGGATTATGATTTCGCCAGCAATCAGACTGCAACACAGTCAAAAGCCGAAATGATCAAGCCCGAACCTGCTAAACAGCAATCTTCTCTAAGCAAGAGTTCAAACAATAATTCAAGCAAGAACTCTAATAAGAATTCAAACAAAAAGAAGAAGAAAAAATAAGTTCCGGTCAACAAGATTTAATAACAGGGTGTCTCAAATGAGATGCCCTGTTTTTTGCATTTGAGATAACTATCAGGAACGGTCGGAAAAGCCGGCAATTACACAATCGCCATAATAGCGATACCGGTGATCTCCAGAACGACCACGATGCCAAGCAGCAACGTGTACAGCTTGAGCTTGGCAATATCCTCTGAAGGCTGTTCACTCTTTACGTTATCAGTTTTCTCGACTGTCTCGACTCCGCTCATGGCATCAGCGATATAATCCGTCGAAGCTGCCGCGTCCTCTTCAGCAATATAAACCGGCTGTTCAGGTTCAGTAACAACCGGTTTCCTTACCTTTGTCCTCACATCCTCCGTATCTGTCTCAGGAACAAAGATCTTGCTCTCTACTTTAACTACTCCGGTCCTTACACCTACAACCTTCGGCTTGACATCGCCCTTCAGAAGCGCAGCATCCTCAAAAGGATTCATGGCATTCACGGACTCTTCCGTAAACTCGGGAGAATCATTATCCCTTACAAAAGTCTTTGTCGCCTCATCATAATGGATATTGACATCGACCCTCTCACTTCTGGTGATAGGAACACGGCGGTCGGGATCAAGCCGTCCCGGCCGTTCATAGAGAGGAACTTTCTCAGCATTATATATAAACGGATTATCCTTATCGTCCATAGCGAGCATTATACCATGCATTCAGGAATATGTATTTCCCGGCAATTCATTCCTCCGCTTTAACAAAGAAATTATCATCCATAGCAAGCAGACCGTGGTTGATACAGTAATCGACAGCAAGTTTACCAAGTCTGTAAGCATCAGCATCCTTTGGCACTCTCGAAAAGCCCAGCGTCTTGCCGGTCTCCACGATCAGTGCTTCATAAGGCATTCCGTACTGGGACCTTGCCAGATAGTTCGCTGCGCAGGCAGCTTCCTCAACCGCGATATTAGAGGCCTTTCTGGGCTTCTCCCCTTCAGCCGGCACTCTGTAATAATTCATCACTTTGCTGACATCATCATCCTTGTTCCACAGGAAAAGTGTCTCTTCATCATCTGACGAAGGATCCAGTTTCTGTGTCCTTGGCTGCGTCTTGGACTGGACGCTCTTGATAAGATAAGCACAACGTTCTCTGAGAGCAGGTGTCACCTTGCTCAGACCGACAGCGCTGACCAGTTCTTTTGTGATCTCCTCAGAGCTTACAGGCGCCTGCTGTTCAACGATCTCCAATATCTTCTGCTTCAGATATTCGGTAGTCTCGTTACTCTTAAAACAGAATTCGCCCTCGCTCATCTGCCTGATATTCAGCTCAGAAGAATAACTTATAACAGCAGGGCATCCGTCATCGATTATGGTTCCGGCGTCAGCCGTTTTTTTTTGCGTCTGATCCTCAGGCTGCTCTTCCGGCTGACATTCGGACTGATCCGCAGTCTCCTGTCCGTAAATTACCACTTCCGGACCTGAGCCGGCATCTTCAGCTGCTTTTTCTTCAGCCCCGGCATCTGTCTCAGGCTTTACGGGTATTGTTTCTTCACCGGCTGCACTCTCCTCACCGGGAGCATCAGCCTTTTTCTTACTGTCCTCGATCAAAGCGACAAGCTTTTCGAACACGCTGTCAGGATTCTCCCACCACTCGAGAGACCATATCCTTACGACGTTCCATCCGAATCCCTTGAGCATTGATATCTGGGAGACTTCCCTTGAAGTGGTCGTGCCTGAAGCTGCATAGACGGGACCGTCAAGAAGTATTCCGAGACAATATGTGCCGTCCTTTTCGGGCGATACAACACCGATATCGATCTTAAATCCGGACTTGCCCACGCCCTTGTCAGTATCGTAACCTGCTGCTTTGAACCTGGAGCAGATATCGTCCGCGATTCCGGTAAAGGCAGCATTCCTGTCGATAATGGGGGTGCCGGAATTGTCTGATGAATTTCCGGAGGAAGCGATATCCTGGTCCCAGACCTCACTTCCTGACGCATATTGCAGGAATCTCTTAAATGACTTTACGCCCTCTGAAGAAGTATCAGTGATCCTTATCTCTTCGGGAGAGATCGATGAGAATACCTTCATCTCGATCCTTGATCTTGTAACCGCAACATTCAGTCTTCTCCAGCCGCCGTCCCTGTTCAGAGGACCGAAGTTCATAATGAGTTTGCCGTTCTCATCTTTGCCGTATCCGACAGAGAACAGGATAACATCACGTTCGTCACCCTGGACATTTTCGAGATTCTTGATAAAGACAGGCTCTTCGCTGCCGAATGCCCATTTCTCAAGTTCCGGATCTTTGCTCGCAGCTTCATCCAGGAGGTCTTCGATAAGCGACTGCTGCTGGATATTGAAAGTAACAACGCCAACACTGTACTTCGAAAGAACAGGGTCGTGCGCCCTCTTTACGATCTCGTCGATAACAGCCTGCGCTTCGATCCTGTTTGTTCTTGTCTTGCCTGAATCGAAGGATCCTCCGCAATCGACCATAGTAACTTTGGCCTGCCTGTTATCAGGTGACGGGAATGTATAAAGCCTGCCCTCATAGAAAGCCTTATTGGAGAACGTGATAAGGCTCTCATGACGGCTCCTGTAGTGCCATGCAAGGAACATCTGCGGCATGCTTATTGCAAGGCAGTCATCGAGGATGCTCTCGAGATCGTCTGTCTCGAAATTATCGTCGCCGTCATCCACCTGTTCCATGAAGAAAGACGTAGGCGGCATCTGCTTGGGATCACCGACGATAACGGCTTCCTTTCCTCTCGCTATAACACCGATCGCCTTGCATGTCGGCAGCTGGCTCGCCTCGTCGAAAACAACGACATCGAACATTCCGATCTTATCGGGATCTATAAACTGAGCGCATGAAAGAGGGCTCATGAGAACACATGGACAGAGCTTCAGAATAAGATCTCCGATCTGCGTGAACAGGGTTCTTATAGATATTCCCCTTCCGCCTGCCTTGATCGCGTGCTGAAGTATTCCCAAAGCGGATGATACGTTAGCGTCACGGCTCATATCGGGAAGGTTCTTCGCGATCCTCAGGTAGATCTCCTGTCTTGTCAGTTTCTCAAATTCGTCATTGACCTTTGAAAGTTCCCTTATCTTATTCTCGAAAACAAGTCCGCTGAAAGTCCTGAGAACATCGCTGTTATCTATTATCTTCGAGATGAGACTGCTGCTGTAACCCTTGCGGAACGAGCTGATTATATCCTCTCCACCGACTGTTCCGTTATCGTAGGCATTTACAATATTGGATACTTTATACTGAGCGCATCTTGAAGCCATGAGATTGAACTGCATTCTGTCCCTCAGGTAATCACTGTCGGCTTTAAGAGTTTCAGCCATCTGCTTCTTTGTCTCGAGAAGAGCTGTAAGCGGTTCATAAGCGCCCGTCTCAAAACCGTATGTATTCTTGAGCGCGCCGTAAGAAGCCGCATAAGCAGAAGTCTTCTGATTAAAATCATTTACCGTACTGATAACAGAAGGATCTCCGGAACCTAACAGTTTCCGGAGCGCTCCCGTAGGATCAAAAGCGGCAAACTCCGCAAATACGGCATGGGCATTCTCATTCATTGATTCAACATAGGCCGTATCAAATCCCGGGAACTGCGATGCAGGATTATAAAGCTCGCCGAGATAGCTTCTTGCCGAAGCTACAGAATTCATAGCGAGCTGAAGCGAATTCTTATATTCGATGAGGAGCTTAAAATCCTGCTCAAGAGAATCTTTACGGTTTCCTTTAAGATCGTATGCCCTGACCTTTTTGTATACGTTATTCTCAGCGGCACCTCTCATGAGGGCATTCTTGGATTTGGCAGTCATCAGCTCATTCAGCAGAAGAGCGCCGTCAAGATCGAGGAATCCGGGCTGCCAGAAAGCCAGCAGTCCGTCTCTTTTGGCAATCGCGTCTTTACAGCTGATAACCGTATCCCTTAAGGAAAGATAAGCGTTCTCTGTATCGTCACAGCAGATGATCCCTTTGGGAAGCTTGAGGTTATTAAGCTTAACGATAGCGATACCGCAGGCATTAAGTCCGGCGATCCTTCCGACAGTCTGAGGCTCGCAGGCTATCCTGCAGCCACATGCTGCGGTAAGCTTTTCGAAATTGGCTATACTTATGGCCAGTTCGTCATAAGCCTTAATGAACTCATCCGCCAATGAAGTTAACTTATTCTTAGCATCCTGTGAGTATTCTGAAGATTTTACGAACGGGAGTTTTCCGCCAAGCCTGCCCGAAGACGCAACCAGTTCTCCCAGAGCCGTCTCGGTCTCCCTTATCCCCGCGGATGTGAGTTCATCCTCAAATCCGGCATCGAAAGCTCCCGCATCAACAGCATTCTGATTGGAAGCATAGATATTGATCAGCTCATATAAAGACATGCCGCATTCACGCGTTGCATGAAGCTCGTCAACATATTTATCAAGTTCTTTCCGCTTGGCTTCGATATCCGCGAGAGCCTTATCGTAGCCTCCGTCAACACCCGGATTCAGTCTTACTTCGCTTGCCGTCTTGAGCTGGTCAAGGACATAACTCTTACGGACTTTGTTTGAATGAAGCTCAAGGCAGAAAGGCGCGATTCCTATCTTCTCGAGACGTTTGTATACGACATCGAGAGCAGCTTTTTTCTCAGCCGCGAAAAGCACCTTTTTATTATTCGCCAGGCAATTGGCGATTATAGACGTAATTGTCTGTGACTTGCCCGTTCCCGGAGGACCGTGCAATACAAAGCTTGCTCCTTCGCCCGCCTTCTTGATGGCGGCAAGCTGGGAGCTGTCGGCAACTATAGGAAGATAAACATCATCTTCTGAAACTTTTCCGGAAGATGCGATATTCTCATAATCCCATTCGAGCTGACCGTTGATAAGGCTCTTTACGATCTTATTCTGGGCGATCGAATCCCTGTGGCTGTGCATATCGTTCCACATAACAAACTGCGAGAACGAGAACAGTCCCAGAACACAGGACTCAACGACTTCCCACTTGAGAGAACGGACAGCTTCCTTAACCGCCTCAAAAACTTTCCTGACATCGACTCCGTTCTCATCTGCAGGAAGAGTCTTGCCGAAATCATCAAATTCAATCCCGAAATCCTGTCTCAGCTTCTCCGAAACGGTAACATTGAACTGGACATCCTCGTCCCTTCTTCTCATCGTGTACTTGATACCGAACTTCTTAACAAGCTCTACCGGGATCAGAAGTATCGGAGCGTAACACGGATCCTTCCTGTCCTTTTCGAACCACTTAAGGAATCCGCAGGCAAGGAACAAAGTGTTGGCGCCGTTCTCTTCGATTGAAGATTTGGCACCTCTGTAAAGCGTCTTGATATTCTTGTCCAGAACGGCATTTGTAAGGGATGAGACAAGAACACCTTTCTCGCATTTCTTGTCGATAAATTCCTTGAATTCCGTGATATCGGCAAGATCTTCAATGGAATAATCCTTTGCGGGGATGTCCTTGATCTTCTTTGCTTTAGCTTCCTTAACAGGCTTTTCTGCCTCTTTATCCGCCTCTGCGGGGTTAGCTGTCTCTTCTGCTTTATCTGTCTCAGCGGGTGTATCTGAACCCGTTTCTGTGACTGTCTGAGCAGATGTTTCCGTTTCGGTCACGGATTCCTGAACAGGCTTTTCATCGGGAACTTCAGCACCTTCATTTTTTTCCTCCGGTGCATTCTCCTCAGTTTCTTCGGTCTCGTCCTCGTCACCGCGGGAAATAATGGAGAAACTCTTCTCCTGGGCGATCATGTCTTCTATATTTGCGCATTCAGGAACAAAGAGCGGGATGCATGATCCCTTTATCCTCAGATTCAGAAGCGAATTACGTGTGCTTAAGTCAAGGAGTTTGCGTTCCCATAGGTCGAATTTGACCTTGCTCCGTTCAAGATTGAGCTCACCCATAAGTGATTCCTCCCGATAAGGCTTTTATCAAATAATTATAACAAAATATGGAGCAACTTGTTTGGAAAGAGTGATAGATGTCTTCTCACTTCGCATTCAGTCTCTTTCTCAGCGCTTTATAATCAGGAATGATCTCACCGACTATAGCCCAGAAGCGGCTTGAATGATTGGGCTCGATAAAGTGGGCGAACTCATGGACCACAACATATCTGATGAGTTCCCTGTCCTTCTCGAAGAGCCTGTAGCTGAACTTCAGCACACCCCTTTTCGAGAAGCATTCGCCCCAGAAAGACTTGTATTCACCCAGCACGATTCTGTTCGGAGGCTTCACACCGCGTCGTTCAAAAAGAGGATAGATCTCATTGCAGTAATCAACGATCACGCTTCTGAGGCACGCTCTCCGCCACTTCTCATATGTCATATATCTGGTCCGGTAATCCGAGGGATCCCTGACTTCCAAAGTGATGATTCCGTTCTCAGCCCTGCAGACATTACGGGTACCCTGAACGACCTTTAAAGTAAAGGGCTCGCCGAACACCATAAAAGTCTCACCTTCAAGGAACTGCCTGGACAGACTTTCAAACTTCTTCTCGGAAACAATACTATCCAGTGCATTAAGCAGATAATCCCTCTTGGAGATAATGAAAGCCTCGGCTTCATTCAGTGATACGTAATACGGAAGCGAACAGTATAAAGTTCCATCGCGCCTTACGCGGACATTGATGTTCTTTATGCGTTTGCGTTCAAACTCGACTGATACTTCCCGGGTCCCGAGAATGATCTTACGGACGGAAGACATGGATGATTACTTATTTGACTTGATAAGCTTATCGAAGTTCTTGCCGTTAACGTCATACATTGTATGACCCAGTTCGGCGAGGCGGGATTCGATATGCTCCTGCTCCTTGGGACGCTTGATCTTGAGCGTTGTCGTCTTGATCATGTCTTCTTCGGAGAAGACATAGTTGCGGACGATCTTATACTGGGGCATCTTGTGGTTAGCCTCGTGGATCTTATCGTTGAGATATGTCTCGATCTGTCCGTCATCAGCCTCAGTCGCAAGACCGAGCTCAGCGCCGATGATCTTACGGTTTATAAGGATCTTGGCGCAGATATCAATGGCTTCACGGTCATTTTTATTGCCCCAGACAAACGCCTCGGTGACACCCTTGATCTCAGTAAGAACAGCCTCGATCTCTTCAGGGAAAGCCTTTTTGCCGTTCGTCAGAACGATCATGGACTTAACACGGCCAGTAATATGGATAGAACCTGTCTTGTCTATATATCCCATGTCGCCCGTATGGAACCAGCCGTCCTCATCAATAGCATCCTTGGTGGCTTCCTCATTCTCATAGTAACCGAGCATGACGCAGTCTGATTTGGTAAGGATCTCGCCTACGGCCTTGGGGCCTTTACCTTCAGCATCGATAGCAACCGTTATTCCCGGCAGAGGGCGTCCTACGGAGCCGTGAACATCACAGACCTCCGTGTTTACGGAGATAACCGGCGATGTCTCGGTAAGGCCGTAACCCATGTAGAACTGGAGGCCGAAGTCAGTAAACGCGTCAATATATTTCTTGTCGATCCCGGCGCCGCCGATAACAACCATACGGAAATTACCGCCGAGTTTATCAAGGATATCCTTGAAAACATTGCGTCTTACGTCGATACCGCACTTTTTGAGGAAACGCGTAACGGGTCTCGCGATCGCGATGATACGCTCTTTTCCGGAAGCCTTGATTCCGTCTTCGATCTTCTCGTATATGTTTTCGAAAAGAAGGGGTACGGAAATACATACATCAGGCTTCCATTCCTCCATATTCTTGACGATATATCTGAGACCGTCGCACATGCAGATACATCCGCCGCTGGACAGGATAAAGAAATCGCAGGTGTTCTCGAACGTGTGATGCAGAGGAAGGATGGAGAAAGCCCTGTCGCCTCTTCTGACATCAAGCGTCTGCGCAATCGAATATACATTGGAAACTATATTGTTATGTGAGAGCAGTACGCCCTTGCTCATGGAAGTCGTGCCCGAAGTAAAGAGGATGATCTTTGCCTCGTTGACATCGATCGGGGTATCCATGAACTTTGTATCGCCGGCTTCGAGATACGTATTGCCTTCTTTGATAAGGTCGTAGATATCAGCAAAACGGTCATCGTCCTCAGGCCATGTATCATCCTTTGTCTTTCCTGAGAGACCGTCCTTATAGAAGATTACAAACTTATCAAGCGGTATATCCAGTTCGCCGGACTTGATCTTGGCAGCTATGGAAAGCATCATCTTGTGATGTCTGTGGTGATAGAAGATAAGTCTGGATCTTGATCTGACAAGGAGCTGGATGAGCTCATCTTCCGGAAGCGCCCTGTCAAGAGGAACTCCAACACAGGAGGATGACAGGATAGCATTATATGAGACAAACCATTCGTAAGCGTTCTCACCTACCACGGCAAGTCTCTGTCCCGCATATTTGCTGTTAAGAAGATATGTGGCCAGGCCCTTGATATCGTTCCCGTATTCAAAAAAGCTCCTGTGGATCTCGGAAAGCTTCGGGGAACGTCTGAATATGAAAGCATCCAGTTCAGAGTACTTTGCGCAAGTACGGACCACAAGATCTCTTAAGTCCGTAAACTTCTCAGCTGTATAAACAGGCGTACCCTGTACAGGATCCATACTATTACCTCCATGAGTTCCCGGCCTCCGAACTTAACGAAAGCAGACGAACTAAGAAAATATATCATATTTAAGAATAAAATTACAAGAATTCGCTAAAATGCGGTTTTTGAGTTATATTAGTGTATTATTTTGTCAGAAACCTTTCAGGAGTATATATGTCTGAAGAAGAAAAAACATTAAAACCCGACGGAATGGCCTCTGCGGACACCGAGCCCAGGATGTCAAAAGCCGATCATCACAAACAACTTGACGAGAAATATCCCACCAAGCGCGGATTTTGGGATGTAATGGCCAAAAACGGCTTTCTTCTCCTGACACACATCCTCTGCGACATGAAATGTATCGGCAGAGAGAATTTCCCGAAGAACAACCCCTATGTCGTCGCGTCCAATCACCAGAGTTACCCGGACGGCGTCCTTATCATAGATTATCTCCCGAAGGGTCATTTCAAATGGATGTGCTGCCTCGCGGCTTCAGACCTTGAGACAAACCACGGCAAGCTCGGCCGCCTCATCATGAGAGTCGGCAGAGGAATTGCGGTTGACCGTTACGGCAATCCCGTAAGAGGTCTCATCAAGGCAAAGAAGGAAGTCGAAAAGGGCAATATCTGCTTTGTCTTCCCTGAGGGTACAAGATCCCATACCGGCAAACTGGCCGAAATGAAAGACGGTGCCGCTTACCTTGCCATCAAGGCCGGCGTCCCCATGGTGCCCGTCTACATTGCGGGAGCATATCAGATCTGGCCCAGAACATCCAAAAAGCCCCATCCCCTTAACGGCCTTCACCGCCGCAAGATCAGGATTTACGTTGGAGAACCCCTGAACGGAGCCGATTTTGACAACGATGCCCACAAGATGACAGAGGCTCTTTCCGCCTGGATGCATAAGCATGAGGATCTGTACTGGGATCCCGAGACAAATTTCGAAGCATAATACTTCAATTACGAATACAGCCCTCCCAGGTATTCAGTCGCGAACTGGATCTTGGTAGGATTGAACACTTCCCTGCTCTCTTCCGTCGGATAGATAAAGAATGTGTCATCGTAAGTCGACAGCGTGACACACGGGCCGTATTTGCCCCTGTAATCATATTCGGTATGAAGCGAGATCATGGATTTAGCCGGGAACTTAAGAGTCTCATGCTTCTCGGACCTGTAATTATCGAATTCCAGCGAAAATCCGCTGTTGTCCTGGATAAATCTTCCTTCACCACAATCAACGAAATTGACGGCATTAGGCAGCGCCCAGATCCTTACCGGAATATCGAGCTTATAAGCACCTGACCTGATCTCATCGTGGACAAAGCCTCTCTGCCACTCATACCAGTCAGGGATATGCACCGTCTCACCTGATGCGGAATGGAGCTGCCCGTATTCATCCATCTCATATGAATCGCCGCAGTATTTGCACGTGATCCTGCTGCCCGATGATGTCATGGCAAAGTCCTTACCGCACTTTCTGCATCTGTAGAGCGGATAATGAAGGCCCTCTGCCCTCCACTCATCATCTATTTTGATCTTGTTTTCGAGCTGGTACTTATACTCATCGTAAGTAAGCTCCTTGGATATCCTCGAAAGGATCTCATCAACGGAAAGCTTATCTATCTCGTCCGCCGTTACGACACACTTCAGGTCGGCATGGAGACGCGCCCCTTTCCTCTCCTTAAGGTTCCAGATAGGCTGCTGCAGATAGTTTCCCTGCATATTCAGTGTTACGACAGGCACCTTAAGCATCTTTGCCAGCTTGGCAATGGACGGCGCAAGATGGGAATTCGTTCCGACATTCGCATATCTTGCCTCGGGATAGATGACCATAATGTCGCCGCGCTTTATGACACGGGCAATATTCCTGATCAGCGACTGGTCATTGATGAATTTACGGGTGCCGAGGCATCCTGCCTGACGGTAGATCCACTCTCCGAAGTTCTCAAATCCTTCAAGTTCCGAAATGTAGTTTGCCCTGTAAGGCTTCAGGGCGAGCGGTGTTACATAGAAATCCATAAATGAATTATGGGAACCGTATACGAGGAAAGGCGGCTTGATACCCTCCATATTATGCTTATCGATCTTAAGCTTATAAGGCGAGACCGTTATCCTGCATAACAGCCACATCAAAGGCAGGAAGAACAGGTTCTGCCTCGGCGGAACCTTTGCCCTGTCGAAAGGCCGCTTGTCCGGACTTGCATATGTATCCCTTCTGATATAGCGGCGGACACCGGGTATCCTGCTGAGCAGCAGATACAGAACTCCCGTAAAGATAAAAGATGCCAGCGTCGGAGTAAGCATAAACAGGATCTTATTGTGGATGATCCCCTTTATAGGATCGTAGACCAAAAGCGTGAATCCGAAGCCCAGAGCAAGGCAGACAATACCGACGATATTGAATCCTTTAGAATACTGATAGGCATTGTGACCCGGCATCTCATAAGCGCTCTTCATGTCTATCTTCTGCTTCCTGATAAGGAAGAAATCGACAAAGAGCAACGCTGCAAGAGGCGCGTAAACACATGCGCCTATAGTCAGAAAACTGCCGAAGTATTCAGTGATCTTTCCCCATACGCAAAGAAGACCGACATAAAGACCCAGGACAAGAACAAGAACTTTATAGGAAGATTTCTTGAACGTGGATTTGAGCATTACGCCGTAAATATATGATCCTACCGCCTGTGTTCCGATATTCGCGAAAGCGACCAAAAGGAGTGACGACAGTCCGAGGATCGGCGCGGATAAAGTCGCCATCATGAGAGTAGGGTCATCCACCATCTTTCCTGTCACATACTGCATGGCGATCGCCATAACGGCACCGACTACAACGAAGAATGAACCTGCGGCACCCTGTCCCAATACTCCGGCATAGTATCCGGATCTCTCGGATTTACAGAGTCTCGGAACCTCTGCCATTCCTCCGACGAGTGTGATGACAAATGCGAAATTGGCTTCGATGCTGAGGACATAATTGACGGTCTTGTCCGCATCACCCGCAAGCTCAGGCTGATAGTTCCAGATAACGTCCATAGGAACGGATGTAAATCCGACTATGACCACAGCCACACCGACAAGAAAAAGGAGCGGAACCAGGATCCTTGTAGTCCATGTGATGGTGCCTACGCCCCTTAACGCGATCACCGTGCCGATGATAACGCACGAAAGGCTGAGGATCAGATGTGCCCCGTCAAACAGTTGTATTCCGAACAGTCCCAGGAGATTTTCCATAGAGTCTGCGAACAGTTCGCAACACACTGCATACCACGGGAAATTAACGGCAATTATGATTATTGTAACGATCTTATTCCCTTTTGGCCCGAAAACGCTCCTGAGCCAGATCCATATATCTATGCCGTATCTGACAGACATAATTACAGGAAGCTGGTATACCATCAGCATGAAGATCGCTGCCAGAAAAGCACCTATCAGAAGCTGTTTAAACCCTACCAGGGTTGCAAGATACGATCCCTGAGTATAGCTCCATGTCGCAATGCAGTATCCTGACAGGACAAGAAGCGCATCTATAAATCCGTATTTTCTCTCTTTGGGCAGAACAGGAAGCGTTCCGCAATAGACTTCATTCTCTATCTCTTTATTTACATCATGTTTGCGGCTCACAGAAAGAATCCTCCTATTATCCCGATAAGAGAGATCACGATTATGACCGCTGCGATTATATAATCTCTTTTTGTCATGCGGGGGATACTGTTATCCTTCTCCGCTTTGAGGACTTCTTCTATTCTCGATTCGAGTTCACTGTTGCTGTCCATAATATCCCTTTCTTTTTTTCGAAACTCTTCAAATAAAAATGATATCATTAAAGTACAAATCTATTACAAAATGGAGATTGCAAATATGATCTGGTCAGCGCCGACAGAAACCGAACATAACTCAGTCCTTAAATACATAAAGCGTGAGCGCAGGAGCGACATAATCTGGTGCGCTGTCTTAGCCGTATTCGGTGCTATGTTCCTGGCTGCCGGCATATATGCGGTCATCGACAAGTTCGATCACGCTGCAGGATTTTTCGTCGCGGCGTTTTTCGTATTCCTGGTCGCAGGCGGCTTCGCGCTCAGCGACTTAGAAAAATACAAAAAGATCAGAAACCGGGAATATGAAGTCAGCCGCTGCCGTGTGATCAGCCGTTCAGCAACCAGGACTAAATATTCAACAAACAGGAAAATAACTGTTCTTATTCTGTCTGACGGAAAACAATCCACATATAAAGTCTCTTCCGCATCATACAGAAAAGCCCGTGAAGATGCCGCTGCCCTTCTGGTCGATTACACAAAAGAACACGAGGGAAAACGTGATATTCCGATAGATGTGGTAATACCTGAACCGGTTGATGAGTGAGATATCAGAGGCTGCCTTAACAACTTGAAGGCAGCCTCTTTCTATCCCCCTATCCCAAAAACTTAACGATAATTATTCTATTAATCTCCAAGACTCTGGACCTGCCCGGTCACATTGCTGAAAGCGCCCTTCCAGTCGTACTCCATTGCCTTTCCGCCAAGCTTGATCGCAAACAGGCCAATCGTGATTATAGCCATAAAGCAGGCAAGGAAAAGAGCAACAGCACCGGTGATCAGTAATTTAATATCTTTCTTTTCCATAGATCAGTCCTCCCCCAGGCCATAGTTCCAAACGTTCTTATTCCATCTGATATAAGACTTGAGTCCCTTTGCATAGTACTTGATTCCGAGGATCAGTAATACGATCAGGAAAACTGCCACACATATCAGGGTAAGAACAAGGAAAATAAAAGGAATGATGTATTCCATTAATGTTCCGGCAACCAGACCTGCAACGATAAGTCCAATGATCGCGCAGTCACCTGCAAGGAACATGAATGCCGCAATGATCGCTGCCAAAAAGAGAAGCCACATCTCGATTCCGACGAAAGCATTAAAAACGATTACGAATATCCTTCCTCTTCCGTCAGGTCCCTTGAAGTTATCTGACATCTTGCGCTTCTTGATTATCTGCTTGAACTTGGCGCCGTCCTTAAACTCCATTGCCAATTCCTTGGGATCACCAAGGCTCTCCGCAATCTCTTCTTCGCTTCTGCCTTCACTGATACCCTCTTCAAAATGCTCTTCAATAGATTGGATGATGTCCTGGACATCACCATAAGGCATGTGCCCCAATTCATCGGTGAGCTTTTTAAGATATTCCGTCTTATTCATCGGCTTTTCCTCCATTCCCCTTGCTGAGAATTTCATTCACTTCCCCGCAGAACTTGATCCACTCATCACGTTCAGCATTTAACTTGTTACGTCCTGCATCCGTGAGATGATAATATTTGCGCGGCGGCCCGTTCTGAGATTCCTGCAGGTAAGTCGATACCACGCCTTCAGAAGCAAGCTTACGCAATATCGGATAAACAGTTCCGTCTGCTACTTCGACTTTGCGTGCAAGG
>JAEEGL010118953.1_pt1 | contig 24938 bp, 17 predicted proteins | sample 9134231 | NCBI WGS metagenome assembly JAEEGL01 (sample SAMN16246548, study PRJNA631951) | gut metagenome | biome: gut microbiome; feature: rumen; material: fiber-attached | host: Bos | place: Iran: Karaj | collected 2018-10 | reverse complement strand
CTCTTTTACACATGATAATATATCTATCATTGAGGAAGATATTCCAAAACCTGAAAAGCTTGACCTAATGATTAATCTTGCAGAAAAGCTTTCTGCAGACTTTGCCCTTGTGAGAGTTGATTTTTATATATTGAATAACGGAGATCTTAAATTTGGAGAGATGACATTTACACCGGCTGACGGAAAAAATAAGTGGCAGCCAGAAGACATCAACATGGAGATGGGAGCGCATCTTCGACTGCCGGATATTAAAATGCCTTTACCGGATAAGAATTTTGCAGATAGAGGAATAAAGAAACGTATACCGGGTTTTGTCAGACAGGAAACCGATATTAAGAAACAGAATACTTTATTAAAAAAGCAGATAACAGAGCTGGAAAAAGAGAAGAAATCGCTCGAAAAAATTAATGCTGAGCAGAGGAATGCCTTGTCAAGTATAAAAAAATCAAAATCATACACTATCGGAAGAATAATAACATGGTTCCCAAGAAAAATAAGAAAACTTTGTAAAAAATGGTTTATAGCTGCAAATCGGTGACCAATTTTTCTGTAGAGAATATTAGCAAAAAATAATCAATCTTTTGATTTTATTATGATGGAGAGTTTGGATTATGAGTAGTCCTATAGTATCAGTGTTGTTGCCCTCACTGAATGTCTGTCCATATATCAGAATGTGCCTTGATAGCGTAATAAACCAGACTTTAAATGAAATCGAAATAATATGCATAGATGCCGGATCAACGGATGGCACGTGGGAGACGCTCAAGGAATATGCAGAGACTGATCCCAGAATTAAACTGTTAAGCTCTGATAGAAAAAGTTATGGATATCAGATGAATTTAGGGCTTGAAGCTGCGGCAGGAGAGTATATTGGCATAGTTGAAACAGACGACTATATAGATACTCATATGTATGAAAGACTATATATAGCCGCGAAGAAATCTGGCTACCCGGAAGTTGTAAAAGCAGGTTATATAAGCCTGCAGGAGCACGAAGTCGGTGATGAGTATGTTGAAAAGTATATCTGTTCTGCAAAATCGAATTCAGTTTTCAAGGTTCAGGAACATTATGAGATATTGAGTGCGCATCCGTCAATCTGGAGCTGTATATATAAAAAAAGTTTTTTAGAAGGAAAACAGATTCGCTTTATGGAGGAAGAAGGAGCGGGGTGGGTAGATAATCCATTCCTTTTTCGTTCACTGTGCGAAGCCAAGAGAATTTGCTGGGTAAAAGAAGCATTATATATATACAGAGAAGAACGTCCCGGATCTTCATTCTTTATAAAAGATTGCAGCATTCCTATAAGACGAATTAATGAAATCAAAACCTATTTAGACGATAAATGGCCTGACGATAGGGAACTTCAAAGGGTTCTCTATAAAAGAGCTGTTTATTATCTTGGCGTAATCGAAAACAATCCCAATCTGACAGAAAAAGATATATTGTCAGCGAAAGAAATGTTAAAACGATTTGATCATTCTGCTGTTTCTGATATAGAGGAAAAAGCGAAAAATCAGCATGAGAAGTTTTTTGAAAAAGCTACATTAAGAAAAATATTAAGCAAGTTCCGGTTGAAGTTGAATGGCGGAATAAAATGCTTGAGAGACAACGGGTTTATATATACAGTTAAAAGGTTTTTTATTAAGACATATAGATTCTTTTATAAAAGAATTAATAAGAAACAATTAAGTGAAAATATAAAACCAGCTGATCATCATACTCTCTTTTCTTCCCCTAAAACACATTTACGCGTACTTTTTATCGCCTCAGATAATAATCATACTTCAGGGGCTTTTATAAGCATGACAATTTTAAACAGAATTCTTCGGGAAAAATATAACGTTGAGACGTTTGTGGTTTTACCAAATCCCGGTCATGGAGAAAAACTGCTAAAGGAGAACGGTATAGATTTTTGTATGATCCAATCGCAGGATTGGGTAATCCCTTTATCAAGGGAAAGAGATGATGCTCTTCAAAATGAAATTTCCAAGAAAAAACGGGAAAACGAAAAAGCAATTGTTGAAATAATGCAATTAATCAAAGAATGCGATTTCGACTTGATTCATGTTAATACTACTTATTCCTATGTCGGCGCGATTGCGGCTCTACGAACTGGTATTCCATTAGTATGGCATCTGCGAGAGTTTCTTGAAGAAGACCAGGGAAATACTTTGTGGGACAGAAATATTGGGAACAGTATTATCAATAAGGCGGACAAAGTAGTGGCTATTTCGGATTCCATTTATCAGAAGTATTCAGGGATAATTGACGAACATAGACTTGTAAAAATCTATAATGGTATAGATGCTGATCGATTTTATCTCCCCCATAAAGAAATTTTGGTTGATGATATTGTTTCGTTTGTTATGGTTGGAGGATTTCAGGAACATAAGGGACAGGAAGAATTTGCTAATGCCTGTGTTAAATTAAAGAAAAGCGGATATAATAACTTTTCGGTAAGTTTTGTCGGTGAGGGTGACCAAAGAGTAAAAGAACGGGTACGTGAAATAATAACTGAAAATGGACTGAAAAAATGCACATCATTCCTTGGATACCAGCATGATGTGGAGTTGTTCTTGAAAAAGACAGACATTATGTTTGTTTGTGCCCGCTCGGAAGCATTTGGACGAACAACCGTCGAAGCGATGCTGACAGGTAATTTAGTCATTGGAGCAAATACTGCGGGAACAAAAGAACTGATAAGAGATGGCGAGACCGGATTCTTATACTCATTAGGTAATACTGATGATCTGTGTGAAAAAATGATATATGCGATCACTCATCGTGAACAGTCACGCAAAATCGCTTCTAATGGCAGAGAGTTTATGTTTAGAAATATGACAGCAGAGATTAATGCAGATAAAATCTACAATTTATATAAGGAGATTTTAGACAATGGAAGGGAATAAACCGAGGGTTTCTGTTATTCTTCCTTCTCTGAACGTGGCAGATTATATTGATCAGTGTATTGAAAGCGTAATAAACCAGACATTAAAAAATATTGAAATAATATGTGTTGACGCAGAATCCACTGATGGAACGTGGGAAATACTTCAGAAATATGCTGAAAAAGATCCAAGAATCAAAGTGGTAAAGTCTGATATAAAAAGCTATGGGTATCAGATGAACCTTGGCCTTGATTTGGCTCGCGGAGAATATATCGGAATCGTAGAGACAGATGATTTTGCTGCGCCTGAAATGTTTTATACTCTCTATGAAAGCGCTGTTGCGGTGTGTGCAGGCGGAGCGGATATTGTCAAATCGAATTATTATTGGTATTTTTCAAATCAGGAAAAGCATATTAAAAAATTCGAGAATTTAGTTGGACTGCCATACAACAGGGTTATTAATTCATCTGAAAAAGAATATATAAAGCTGTTTTCATCTGCACCGGCTATTTGGAGCGGTTTGTACCGCACCGATATGCTTAAAACGAATAATATCAGGTTTAATGAAACGTCGGGAGCCTCATTTCAGGACACATCTTTCTTCTTTATAACCAATTGCATGGCAAAAAGCATTTACCTTATTGATGAATATCTCCTGTTTTATCGGAAAGATAACAGTTCTTCTTCCGTAAATGACGGGAAAAAACTGTATTGTATTTGCGATGAGATGCACTATTTTGAAAACTATATGGAAGGCAGATGGAAAGGTGCTTTCCAATATCAGTATATGGCCTTAAAGGCAGAAAAATACAGATGGAATTATTGTAGGATATCTCCGCAATATCAATGGGATTTTTTACTGAAAGTTCGGGAGGAGTTTTCAATTCACCGGGATAATGGCTTGTTAAATGAGAGTTACTTTGGTCCTGCTGGATGGAAAAATATAAATCAGCTGATTGATGACCCTTTTAATCTTTTCCTGAAAACTTGCAAGAATTATTATACACGACCGGTTAAAGAAAAATTACCGGCTGCTCAGATTATAAAAAAATCGGAAGTTCAAAATCCACTGATTTCTGTTATTGTTCCGGCATTTAATTCTGAAGATACAATTGAAAAAACTCTGGAAAGCATAAAAAAGCAAACAATTGATAGAGATTGTATTGAAATCATATGTATAGATGACGGATCAACAGACAATACTCTTTCCCTTATGCTGGACGCTTCTATAGACGATGAAAGATTTACCATTATACGTCAACTAAATTTAAAGCTGTCAACAGCACGTAACAGAGGGGTTGATCTTTCCAGAGGGAAATATATTCAATTTGTAGACAGCGATGACTGGCTTGATGAATCTGCACTAAAGGAATTGGTTTCTGTTGCAGATCGGCTGAATTTGGATGTTCTATATTTCGACGGTGAAACAGTTTTTGAAAATGATATACTAAAAGAAAAATATCCATATTATGTAAGTGCATATAAATACAATGATGTCTTCTCTAATACTCTGAAAGGTGTTGATTATTTTAATAAACTTCGAGATGAGGATAAATATCGTGTTTCTGTTGTTATGGCTTTATATAAAAAATCTTTCCTAAAGGAGCACGATATATGGTTTGAAGACGGACTGAAATATGAAGATAATCTCTTTACATTTCGCTGTTTGTCAAAAGCAAACAGAGTTTGGCATATAAATAATTGTTTTTATAAACGGTATCTGCATGCAGGATCTATTATGACAAGTCTTCAAAAATCGAGCTATGATGTATATTGTTATTTAAGAACAATAATTGAAATAGACATTTTGTCAGAAGAACTTGATTTTGATGAAAGATTGTTTAACAACATAGGCAAAGAACTGGCTCACTTGTCGAATACTGTATGCTCTATTTATTCAAACTGCATTGATAAAGATGATTGCTACAATAAAATGACGGGCGTAGAAGCAACTAGATTTAATGAAATAATTTCGAAATTAGGGGGGAATCAGATAAGTGCAGACCAGGTAGACTCTGACAGGTGGAAAGAAAGAATGTATCACAATGTTCCGGGGAATCTGTCACTTAAAGAATTACTGTATTTGCTTTTAAGAAGAATAAAGAATAAACTATGTGATATAAATTGAGGTAAGTTTTATGTCTCTAGCGATACTTCTAGCTACTTATAATGGGGATAAGTATCTCACCGGACAAATTGATTCTTTGCTAAAGCAGACATATTCTGAGTTTACTGTATATGTACACGATGACGGTTCTTCTGACAAGACAATATATATATTAAACAGATATGCAAAATCATTTTCGGGAAAATTTGTTCTAATGAATTATCCCAGTACCGGAGGAGCAAAAAATAATTTTTTCTCTATAATGGAAAAGGTTGATTCAGAGTATTATATGTTTTGCGACCAGGATGATATCTGGCTGCCTAATAAAGTTGAAATGTCACTAAAAAAGCTACAGGAAATGGAAACTATATATCCAAGCCTACCCTGCCTAGTCTTCTCGGATTTAAAAGTAGTGGATTATAATCTTAATACTGTTACTGATTCATTTATGGAATACAAGGGCTTTTCTCCAGAAAATCATAATTTCCGGGAAATTCTGGCACATAACATAGCACCTGGATGCACGATGATATTTAACAAGAAATGCAGGGATTTAGCAATATCGATCAAATCGATAGATAATTTTCCAATGCATGACACGCTGGCCTTGCTGGTTGCTGAAATATGCGGTAGGGCTGAATACATAAATCAGCAAACGATCCTTTATCGTCAGCATTCCAGAAATACGGTCGGTTTACAGGAAAGAGAATTCGGTGAATGGCTAAGAGAAAAAGCTGTGAATATTATGCGTGGTACACAGATAAGGAAAAGTCGTGAAATAGTTGAATGGCACCGCAGAATGATTCCTGAGATTTGTGAATTGGATGGAATTCTGCCTGAGAATCAGCCTATAATTGAGGATTTGAAATCACTGTCTCATGTGGGCAAGATAGAAAGAATACGAATATATCGCAGAAACCATATCCTGAAAAATGACTGGAAGAATAGATGGAAAATAATTCTCGTGTAATTTTTTTCTATTTCTATTTAAAATGTAGCGACAAATATTTTAAATACTATTTGTTGAATAAACTGATCGGAAGAAACTGTATTGTCATAAAAAAGGTGGTTATACCGTTGAAAACAGACAAAAAACCTAAAATTAGTATTTTTGTTTCTTGCCATAAGCCAAGCTTACTGCCTGAAAGTACAATATTTGTCCCTATACATGTTGGCGCATCAAAAGCAGATGAACGGATGAATATGCTGTGGGATGACACGGGAGATAATATTTCTTATAAGAACTCCCGTTTTTGCGAACTTACTGCACAATACTGGGCATGGAAAAATTATGATGCTGATTATTACGGTTTTTGCCATTACCGGAGATTCTTTTCCTTTTCAGATAGAATAATATCCGAGAACGGGAATGGATATAAAAACTATAAATTTATGAGTAAAGATACTCAGCAGGAACTATGTTTGTCTGAAGAAGTAATTTTAGAAAAGATTAAAACTACTGATTTTATTATATCTGCCCCGACTGATTATAAAATAATTGGTCATAAAGATTTGTATTCCCAATATGGCTCATCTTTAGGGTTACATCTTGAAGATATTCATAAAGCTGTTGATGTTTTAAAAACCAAGTATCCTGCATATGCAGAAGCAGCAGATGAATATATGAATGGAACGGTGATGTTTCCATGCAATATGTTTATAATGAAAAAGGAACTTTTTAATGAGTATTCTTCGTGGCTGTTTTCTATCCTTAGGGAAGTTGATGAGGAGATCGACTATTCTGATTATTCTGTTGAAGGTTATCGGACTGTTGGTCATTTGGCAGAACGGCTTCTAGGTATTTTTTTTACTTATCAAAAGAAAATGGGAGTCAAAACTGATGTTCTGGAATGGGGATTTATGGAAAAAACGGATCCAGTTGAATTGCCTTTTCCAGCTTTTTCTGAAAAAAATGTTCCGGTTGTATTTGCAGGTAATACTGATACTTTACCTCTTCTTTCAGTTTCTTTAAGATCACTTATAGATCATACTTCTTGTGATTACAATTATGATATTATAGTTGCTTACAATGAGATAAGAAAAAAAGATCAGCAAGTTTTCTTTAATATGACAAAATTACCGAATGTTTCTATCAGGTTTTTGGATGTGGAATATAAGATATCTAAAGAATCAGTCAATAAAATTAAAGTTGATTTTGAAAAAAGATTATGCTTCCTGATACCGGAACTAATGATACATTACGAGAAAGTGTTGTTTTTGACTTCCGGTGTAATAATACTTAAAGACGTTGCAGAACTTTTCTCGTTAGATATTTCCGATTATTCAATTGCAGCGGCCCGCGATCCAATTTGTATGGCTAAACATTTTTTGTCAGAAGAGCAGAAAATGGAAGTACATAAAGATGAGAATGTTCAGAATAAATATGTTAACACAGGTGTACTGTTAATAAATCTTAAAAACCTTCGGATACAGAATTCTTCGTATTTAGCAAAAGAGTTGTCTGAAAGAGGTTTTTCTGACAGGGTTAAAGTTTTGGCGATGAGATGGAATATGATCACGGACGGAGAGCATAATGAAAAAGTCGAATGGTATTTGAAAAGATGCTTGCCAAGAGAAGTGTATAAAGACTATGAAGCTGGGAGAGAGAGTCCATTTATAGTTCAGTATGTTGGTGAAGAAAAACCATGGTGTTGTCCGGAGTGCGACTATTCTGATTTGTTTTGGAGTATTGCAAGGCAATGCCCTTATTATGAGGTTTTAGTTACTCAATTGAATGACAAAATGAATAAAATAATTACTGAAGATATAGAACAGTTACAAAAATTTACTGGTATTTTTGATACTAGAAGTATAATAAGGAAAGCTTTTGATTTTTCCTTTCCGGATGGTAGTTTAAGAAGAAAAATAATAAGGAAAACGCTAAATATCAGGCCCCAATGAAAAATCATGTGATTGTTGGAAAGAATTGGATTCGGATTTCTATCGGGTTGAAAGGAAAGTTTATTAAGGTTCATGAAATTAATTAAAAAAATATTTATATATATATGGAAATACGGATGGAAAAAACTACCAGGCAAAGCATGGAGAAAGATAAAAAGAATTTTTAAAGCAGATGTTGCAAAATATAATCATTGGGTGAAAGATAACGCTTTGAGCGATGAAGAACTCCAAAGACAGCGGAAGTTCATCTTCGATTATTCACCACTTGTAAGTATTGTGGTACCGGTATATAACACACCAATAAAATACCTGAATGAATTGATCCAATCGGTAATACAACAGACATATTCAAACTGGGAACTGTGCATTGCTGATGGCAACAGTACAGATGCAAGAGTGCGGGAGTATCTGTCAGAAGTTCAGAAAAGTGATTCAAGAATTAAACCTCTTTTCCTTCCTAACAACGGAGGAATCTCAGATAACACAAATGCTGCGATCGGGCAGGCAAGGGGTGATTACATCGTTTTTTCTGATCATGATGATACCCTTTCACCAAATGCTCTTTTTGAAATTGTTTCTGCGTTTCTATTCAATGAGGCAGATTTTATATACAGTGATGAAGATAAAATCGACGAAAAATCAAAATGTTATTTTACGCCACATTTTAAACCTGATTTTTCTTTGGATTATCTTAGATGCACAAATTATATTTGTCATATTTCGGCAATAAGAAGAGATAAACTCATGGAAATCGGATTGCTGAATCCGCTTTATGACGGGTCTCAGGATCATGATCTTAATATTCGTGCGGCTGAAAATGGTTTAAGGATAGTCCATATTCCTAAAGTTTTATACCATTGGCGGTCATTTCGCAGGTCAGCATCAAATTCAAATAACGAAAAATGTCGGGATGCGGCTAGGGCGTGTGTACAGGCGCACTTGGACAGACTCGGTATAGAGGCAATTGTTTCTATACAAAAAATGGGAAATCGCATTAAGTATGCAATTAAAGGGAAGCCGGTTGTTTCTGTTATAGTTAATGAGTTCAGTGAAAGTGAGCTGAATGAATTAAAAGCACATACAGCTTATTCAAATGTGGAATATGTTAAATCTTTCAGTGAAGTGAAAGGAGATTACTGTGCTTTTATTGGAAAAGGTTTAATACCCTCGAATAATGACTGGATAACAGAGTTTCTCATGTTCATACAATTTGAAAATGTCGGCGCCGTAGGCGGCGAAATAATAAATAAAGACAAAACGGTGGTTCACAGAGGTGTTTTTCTTGTAGATGGATATGCAAAGTTTCCTTTTTATGGGATTGAAGAGCACGATTACTGTTATATGAACAAAGCTTTATGTGTTCAAAACTTCAGCGCAGTTGATGAAAGATTTTGTGTCGTTAATACAAAGAGTTACATGTCTTTTGTTTCACAAAATCCTGAAAGTGATATAATTGAATACTGCTTGTTCTGTATTGAACAAAAAAAGCGTAATATATATACTCCTTATGCTTCTGTATACAGCACAAAAGAAATACAAAAAATCGATAATAGAAAAAGATATAAAGTATCTAAGGACCCTTTTTATAATATAAATTTATCCTTGATAGATGAGATTAATAATAATTGAGAAAAGCTCGAACATAAAGAAATTTGAACGAAGAGATATCAAGAGTGTTAATTAAGATATAATCAAACTGTTTTGTTAATTGTGCTTTTTTAATAGCGTTCCTGTTAGTTACAATTAAATCATTTTGGAGTAGAAAATGAATATTAGTGGTTCAAAGCATAAAGTGTTTTTGATTTTTATATCATGCTTATTAGGGTTCTATACATTTATAGAATTAACATACCACTCATATTTATATTGCGAGCCAGTGAGACATGATAATGCCGTTATACGTTTAGTATCAATTTTGATGTCTAAAATAGGATTTTCTGAGAAAATTTCAGACTCATTCTACTATGCATCCGTTCGTGAGTATATATTCGCAATTCTTTTAATATTACTTGTTTTATATATAGGCTTTTCAATACAAACAGGAAAAAATCGTATTAGAACAATGATGCTCCCAAAAAACACTTTTTTGATATGTGGAACACTAATTGCAGTATTGTCTGTCAGTTTACAGCTGAATGGGACATCTCTCTACCAATGGAACAGCTTTATTCCGATAAAGGAGGGAAGTATACCACTTTGGGGGATATCAAGGTCCATTAGAAGTGATGAATGGGCAGTTTGGACCCCTATGGCTGTATCACAGGAGTATATTCAATATGCCGATACCAGCACACTTCTGGGTGACGGAAGTATTAATACAATGTGGATATCTATAGGTGGTATTCCTTCTTTTAATTCAGCTGTAGTATTTAAACCACTGTATTGGGGATTTCTTTTGTTTGGATCTTCGATAGGGATGAGCATACTTTGGGTTTCTCGTATATTATTGCTATTTTTCCTTTCTTATTATTGTGCACAGTTATATACTGCCAGTAATAAAGGTTTAAGCTTATCCGCTGCTATGTTGATAACATTTGCACCTTATGTACAATGGTGGCTGAGTCAAAGTATAGCAGAAACAATCTTTTTCCCTGAAATAATGATTTTGTGTTTGAATGCTTATATAAAATCTAACAATAGATGGAAAAAGCTTTTGCTCTCTATAATTTATGCCTGGTCATTGGGGTGTTTCTTTATGATAGGATACCCGGCTTGGCTTATTCCAATGTTCTATCTTATTATCATTTGTTCTGCGTTCCTGATAATAAAAAATAGATTTAACCTTCATTTTGCTGATGTTTATATTATTGTTATACCTGTATTAGCAACAGCTTTATGGCTCTTCGTAATATTATATAAATCATTACCAACTTTAAAAGCTGTAAGTGAAAGCGTTTATCCAGGGGAAAGGTTATTTACAGGAAAAAGTATTAGTTCAAATTTTTTTGTTGGCCTGTATTCTTTATTGTTACCGTTTACAGAAGTTCCTGTCGCTAATACATGTGAGCTTTCATGTTTTATTAGTTTTGCTCCGGTAGGTTTGATTTTAACAGTATACAGAGCAATAAAAGAGAAAAAAGCTGATGTTTTTTCATGGATTTTGGTTATTCTTGAACTGTTAATACTTTGTTTCTTGTCATTAGGGCTTCCACCGATTATCGCAAAGACCACGTTGCTGTCTCAATGTGTTAGACTAATAATGGTATATGGGGTTATTGATATCGTTCTTCTTCTGAGAGTGTTATCCCTTTCAACATGTATGCCACCGATACTTGGTCAAGTTATGGCGATTATAATAGCTACTATACAAACAGTGTTGCTTGCAAAATATGTAACACCTTTAAAACACGGTACGTTATTGTTCGTTTATATATTGACAATTACAACGGATGCAATTTTGCTGACAACCGCAAAGAATGATACATCGATAAAATTTATTTCGTTCTGCTTGTGTATTATAGCTTTTATTGCTGGAGGATTTGTTAATCCTATCCAAAGGGGAATTGAGACTGTTACGGAATCACCGTTTGTTATATCTCTTAAGTCAGTAGAGGATACTGACGAGAGCAACTATCTGGTTGAAGGAAGCTTTCCGGAACCAAATTTGCTGCTATTCGCAGGGAAAAGAGTAATTAATAGTACTCAGGTTTACCCAAATGTTGACAGATGGAAAGAAATTGATCCGGAAGGAAAATACCAGAACATATATAATAGATTTTGCCATATTTCTCTAGAACTGACCACAGAGGAAACAGAGTTTTCGCTACTCAGTACTGATCATGTTAAATTATCACTTAGCATATCTGATCTGGATAAATTAGAAGTAAATTATCTTGTGACTGCTAAAGAATATAGCAAAGAAAGATTTCCTTTGTTTAATCTAATAGGACGAGAAGGAAAATGGAATATATATAAAATTTGTTAGGTTTCGCATCTATGAAATATATGATTAATAATCATTTATGGGTATAAATAACGTTTAAATAATTGAAATTTTACTAAAATATAAGCATCAAACAGATGCTTGAAATTATTTTGCAATTTATTTGAAAATTTTTGTTGCAAATTGGTGACAAATGGTGTATGATACATAGCGATGAGTGGCTTGGTATATTCTTTTGCTTTTCCAGCCATGTATTATAGGAGGTAACTAAGATGAATAAAAAGCGTTTTTTGAGTATGGTGCTTTGCCTCAGCTTGGTGTTGTCTCTGTTTGTGGGATTCTCTTTTTCCGCAAGTGCAGATGATATAATTACACATACTGTGCAAAATGGCGAATATCTGTTCAAAATCTGCAAAGCTTACGGACTTGACTTTTATCAGTGCAAAAATGCCATTATGCTTTTGAATGGATTTACTTCAGAAACCCAGCTTAACAAGTTACGTGTCGGGCAGGTTATCAAACTGCCGGCGAACAATGCTGTTGCGTCAACGGTGAAGACAACCACGACGACAACAGTCAGCACTTCGACGACCACCGGCTCAACAACGACAACGACAACGACGACTTCTGTTTCAGGAGCGACTGGTGCTGCCGGAAGTGCCTCTTCATCTTATTCTCCGGTGCTTTATATTGTACCGCATAAGGTAGTATACGGGGATATTCTGGATAAAATATGCAGTGCATACGGCTCAAATTACTATTCTTACTCCAGTATGATTCTTGCCATGAGCAATATTACTAACCCGGCAAGCATCAAGATTGGAAATACTGTTTATGTGCCGACTATGAAAGTTCCCACTGTAGGTGCGTATTATGTAGTCATTTCTCATACTGTTAAAAGCGGAGAAACTGCCAGCACGATTTGCAGCAGTTACGGTATGAATTACGCCAAAAACATGATCCTGATCAATGGACTGAATTACGGTAAAAATCTTAACTCAATTTATGTCGGCCAGTCCATCTTGGTTCCCGTACCGAATACGGCATATACCAGCACGGCTCCCAGCACGACAACAACGTCATCATCTTCTTCAGCGGCGGCTTCTTCTGCGGCAGCAGCTGCTGCTGCGGTAACACAGTATGAGATTACATTCGATTATAATACTAGCGATCCTTGGCATGGAACCCCATATGCTTTAGTAAACGGAGTAAATGTTTCCAGAGCAGCTGCCGGAAGCGAGGTCGTTATTAACGGAAATGCTAATACAAGCTTTGCATTGAAATCGATTACCGTTACCAGAAGTGATAGTTCTTCGAAGACAACATATCAGGGAAACAAATTTACGATGCCTCCGTGTGGCGTAAGGGTCGAATGCAATTATGAAACTGCATTCGCTCTTATCAAGGATCCTTCGGCAAACGGTACCTACAATGTTTTCGTGAACGGAGTGGCTGCCAATTACGCCCTTGCAGGAGATAAAATAACATTCAGCACATCTCCGAATTCCGGTTTCGTCGTTTCTAAGGTTGAGTATAAAAAAGGCGGAACATGGACGGCTGTTAGCAAAAACTTTGATGGTGTGTATGAGTTTACAATGCCTGCCGCGGATACGGAAGTCAAAGTAACATTTGTTGCACAGACATATTACAAGCTCACCTGGAACAATACGGTTTTCAACGGCAGCTTTGTTGTGAAGACCAATGACCTTGTACTTGTTAATGATTCCTCTGTGGCGGAGGGTGAAACCATTACTATTATATGTTCACCTGCAGCAACTTATGCTTCCGGTGTCTCGGCATTGGGACTCAGCACAAATACACAGCAGAAAGTTACGCAGAACGGCAATACATTCACATTTAAGATGCCTGCTGAAAATACGCAGATTACGGCAAGCTTCTATAATAACAAGGCTTATTCAATCAAAGCTGATTATTCTCAGTCTCCCAAGGACAGCGGTATCTTGCGTTTCTCGGTTGACGGGCATATCCAGAACGTAGCGCTTGCCGGACAGACTGTTACCGTTATGCCGGAGGCTTATGGCACCTACAAGTATAAGGAAGCATTCGTAAGATTTGCAGATACTGGCGCATCCGTGGATGCAAAGCAGTACTCTGATCACTGCACATTTACGATGCCCGCTGCCGATGTCGTTGTTTATGCAAAGTTTGAAGACTCCGGTTCTGGCTTGAAAAAGCACACTGTGTATAAGCATCCTGAAAGTCCGGATAACTTCATGGTTTCAGCTGACGGTACATCGGCCACGCAGACAGTATCGTTTGCTATGACTGAGAAAGTCTACGTATCACCGAGTTACGATACTGAACTTTGGGATATGGTCAGAGTTGAAGTATACAACTCCGCAAAAGTTAAAATTGCAGATGCAACAAATGAAGGCGGCAACAAGTACACATTCCTGATGCAGAATGAGGATGTCTATGTCAAGTCGGTTCGTGCAAGATATGACGGTTGGGCAACCATCAAACTTGTTGATCATAAGAATGCTGACGGCGAAGTGGACATCAAGCTGACGGCATCTGTAAATGGATCAGAAGTAAAGACAGGCACAAAAGTTGCTGTAGGCCAGAAGATTACTTTGACAGCTACAGTTTACGGATCTGCTCAATTCAAGGGATTTGCGGAAGACGGTGTTAACGATCTTGTTGGTACAGGCGAATATACTTGCACATATGTGGTGAAGAGAGCAGAAACCGATACTTCCGGTACACCGGTGATAACCTTCCAGATTATTCCGTAAATTTTTAAAACAGCACAAAATAAAGCGCTTGAGAAAGCGCTTTATTTTTTTGTTGTGCTTATTATTGCAATAATGTATAATAAATATAATATAAACTTATTTACGAGGGAAATAACATATGGCAATCGCGATTATTACTGCGGGCGGTACTGGGGTTAGATTCGGTAACAGCGTACCGAAGCAGTTTATTACGGTGAATGATATCCCTATTATAGTATATACGATGCAGAATGTGCAAAATTCCGGCTGTTATCAGGAAATGTACATTGTCTGCGCAGACGGATGGAAAGATTTCATTTTTTCCTATGCGCAGCAGTACGGCATAAGCATTTTTAAGGATACAATTTCAGGAGCAGATTCCAGATTCAAGTCTGTTTCAAACGGCCTGTCAAAGTTAATAGAAATATATGACGGAAATGAGATCGTTAGTATTTTTGATGCGAACAGGCCGCTGACCCCCCAATTTATATGTGAAGATGGGATAAAAGCGATAGAAGAAGCAGATTGTGTGATACCGCTTGAACCTTGTTTTGACAGCATGTATATAGCCAATACAGATTCAAAAACAGTTGAAACTACGGCAGAACGGTCAATCCTGTTTAAAGGTCAGTCACCGGAGACATGCCGATTAGGACTGGCACACAAGCTCCATCAGAAGGCAGAAAATGAAGGAATAACAGGGTTGACTACAACTGCGCTGATGCTTCGGTACGGCAAAAGAGTTGTATATACAAAAGGAGTATCTAATAATTTTAAAATCACTACAGTAGAAGATCTCGCGATTTTCAAAGCACTTATAAATTAACAGCATATAACAATCATAGGAGAATTCAATGAGTCAGATTACAGTTGAAAAGGATATTAACGGGATTAAAGGCCTGTGTTTAATAATTCCTTCGGTGCATGGTGATAGACGGGGATATTTTATGGAAACCTACAATGCTAACGATATGAATGAAGCCGGGCTGGATATAATGTTTGTCCAGGATAATCAAAGCATGAGCACAAAAGGTGTGCTGAGAGGCCTTCATTTTCAAAAAAAATATCCGCAGGCAAAGCTTGTCAGGGTGATCAAAGGCGAAGTATATGATGTGGCAGTAGATCTGCGGGAGGGAAGCCCGACATACGGAAAGTATCACGGGGTACTGCTTTCAGAGGAGAATAAAAAACAGTTTCTGATTCCCAGAGGGTTTGCACATGGTTTCCTGGTATTAAGTGACGTTGCAGAGTTTTGCTATAAATGTGATGATTATTATCATCCGAATGATGAGGGTGGCATAGCATGGAATGATCCGGATATCGGAATTGCATGGCCGGGAATCAGCGGTGTTTATAATGGCACAGCCTCTGCTGAAGGCTATATTTTTGAAAGAGGCATTTCTTTGAATTTGAGCGAAAAAGATCAGAAATGGCTGAGACTAAAAGAATCTTTCTTAGTATAGGAGAAGAAAATGAAAGGAATTATACTGGCAGGCGGATCGGGGTCAAGGCTGTATCCCCTGACGAAAGTGACGTCAAAGCAGCTGCTGCCGATTTATGACAAACCGATGATTTATTATCCTTTGAGCACGATGATGCTGGCGGGGATACGGGAAATTCTGATCATTAGCACGCCGGATGACACGCCGCGTTTTGAAGCGCTGCTGGGTAATGGCAGCCAGTTCGGAGTATCTCTGTCCTACTGTGTGCAGCCTTCACCGGACGGCCTGGCGCAGGCCTTTATTCTCGGAGAGAAATTCCTGGCAGGTGGGCCCGGCGCGATGGTACTTGGGGACAATATTTTCTACGGCAATGGCTTCAGACCGTTGTTGACTGCAGCTGTGAAGGACGCGGAAGAAAAGGGAAGAGCAACAATATTCGGTTATTATGTGCCTGATCCGGAACGCTTCGGAGTAGTGGAATTTGATGATAGTGGTACGGTGCTTTCCATAGAGGAGAAACCTGATAAACCGAAGAGTAATTATGCTGTGACAGGGCTTTACTTCTATCCGGCCGGCGTAAGCGCAAGGGCAAATCAGGTGAAGCCGAGTGCAAGAGGCGAACTGGAGATTACAACCCTAAATGAGATGTATCTCAAGGACGGACTGCTGGATGTCCAGCTGCTGGGCCGCGGGTTTGCCTGGCTGGATACGGGAACGATGGCATCTCTGCTGCAGGCTTCCAACTTCGTGGAGATGATACAGACACGGCAGGGGGTTATGATTTCTGCACCGGAAGAGGTTGCCTATGTGAACGGTTTTATTGACCGGGAAACTCTGATGGAAAGCGCAAAGGTTTATGGGAAAAGTCCATACGGAGAACACCTGAAAGCAGTGGCTGAGGGAAGATTCCGATACTGAATTGTTTCCAGATTTACAGAAGTACATTTTATGTACTTCTGTTTTTGACATATATATGAAAAAATGCTATGATAACAGAACATAATAATGTAAAAAATCGGTCATTGAAGTGTGATGCAGAAGCTGCACGTGCAGCATGTGCATGCAGATGATGCCAAAAACAAAAACAATAACATATACATTAACAACTACATATACAGAAGCGGAATAGGGAGAGATAAATGTTAGGAATTAAAGAATTGCATTCCAGACAGGACCAGGCATATGCGATAGTTTCTGACGGAGTAAGAGACTATCGCGTTGAGTTTGGGCGACAGGGAAATCATAATTTTGTTGTATATGATATGGATGGAAAAACAAGAGAAGCGTATCCGTCTTTGCAGGATACGGTTTATTCTATATTTCGGGATATATTTCGCTTGTTATACAGAAATGTAACAGCATGTAATGTAATCTATGGAAATGGGATACTGCAGGATATTACTGGCTCCAAGGATTTTGTGAAACTAGGAGACGGAAAATACAGAGGATCCAATATCTTTTCCTGGAAAGGTGAACAATACATTGCCTGCATAGAGTACGATCTTTCAAAAAAAATACCGGAATTCTATTATTCGGTTTCGAATATTGAGCTTACTGAAAATGAAGGATACAATGCGCTCTATCAGGCAGTTGATTCGGAATTTTATCCCATATTGGCAGATCTTGACAACGATCTGAACAAATATATGCAGGAGAATTAAAATGGGGAAGAAGAAAGAATATCCGGGATACCTGCTGTATTTTGACAGGGTTGAAGGGCTGATGGATTTGCCGAATGAAGATCTGGGATTGATCAGCAGAGCAATTTTCTTCTATGCAAGAGACCGGAAAGAACCGAAGGATTTACCGGAGAAGTTTTCAGTTATCTGGCCGATCCTCAGGCGCATGCTGGATGAAGACAGAAATGCCTATGAGGAAAAATGCCGTACCAAGGCTTATGCTGCCAGTGTAAAAGCTGCCAAAGAAAAGGGAGAAACTATACCGGACAGGGCAGTGTTTAATGCCAGCTATGATAAAACATATGGCACCGGCGTTGCGCTAACAGAAGAGGAATTTGAAAGAAGACGCCAGAATAATCTGAGAATGATTGAGGAATACGGACAGAATAATTTTTAATCTGGAGTATTTCAGTGACAATGCGAATGCAGATAGGTATATCAGGGGTTTGTAAAAAACTCCGCCGGTATGAAAGATGAATTTTTATGGACAGGGATAACAAGAATACAAATACTGTGCTGAATATTTTAGTTACTGTTCTATTAACATCAGAGATTGTATTTCTGACTGACAGTATATTTACCTTCGGTATTGGAATTTTAATACCTGCAGCAGCAATACCGGTTTTCATGATCTTTGTTTTTCTGTTCTTCTTTTTGCCGCGTTTTTTCACTGCAAAGATGAAAGCTGCTTTGTGCTTAGTTATAGTTGCTGGTACGTCATTACTGTTTCTTTCCTCGTATGTTTTATATAATCAGCTGATTGATAAAACTGATTATTACGAAATCAAGAATTCTAGCGCGTGTTTCACGGACCGGAAGGTGATGGTTGTTGTCCCGCATGAGGATGATGACCTGAATTTGGCATGTGGAATGATTGAAAACTATATAGAAAACGGAAGCAGCATTTATCCGGTTTTTGTAACAAATGGTGATTATTTTGGAAATGGGGAAACAAGATTAACTGAGGCTCTTACACTGTGGAATAAGCTGGGTGTTCCGGAAGAGAATATTGTGTTTTTAGGTTATGGTGATCAGTGGCAGAAAGGCGGCCCGCATCTGTATAATGCTGATAGTGATACAAAAATGGTTTCAGCAGCCGGCATCACTGTGACGTATGGTCTGATGGATCACCCGGCCTATCATGATGGTATAAAATATACAAAAAACAATCTACTTAATGATTTGGTGTCAATTATTGATGAAATTAAACCGGATGTTATATTTGCGTCTGATTATGATAATCATCCTGATCATCGCGCATCCTCTTTGCTGTTTGAAAAAGCAATTAGTATTATTCTGCATGAAAATTCAGGTTATAAACCGATCGTATATAAGGGTTATGCATATACAACAGCGTGGTGCGCGAAAGATGATTTTTATGCTTTAAATATTCTTTCAACAACTAATGAAATAATGAATATAAGGGATAAAGAATATTCCTTTTATGATTGGAGCAAGCGTATAAGATTCCCCGTCAATAGACAAACCCTTTCACGTTCAATTTTCAGGTCTTCTACATATAGTAATCTGGAATGTTATGATTCTCAGGATGCTACATCAATGGCCAAAAATATAATTAATGGAGATAAAGTCTTCTGGCAAAGGAGGACGGATTCCTTATTATACGATGCAAAGCTTACGGTATCTTCCGGTAAAGAAAAGTTTCTGGATGATTTCTGCGTACTGGACAGCGATGATGTTAATGATTCGCTTCATAAACCGTTTGACGGTGTATGGGCACCTGATTCCGAAGATAATGAAAAAGCAATAAGAATATCTTTCCCGGAGAAGATAGGAATCTATTCTATATGTTTATATGACAACCCTTCTCCAACTGATAATATACTTGATGCTGTTATCAGCTTTAGTGATGGCACATTTGTTAAAACAGGAGCTTTAAATGAAAATGGAGCACCTACCGAGATTATCGTAAATAAAAATGATATTCACAATTTTTCCATAGTTATTACAGAATCAGAGGGTAATCATTTTGGCCTGGCTGAAATTGAAGCTTTTTCAACTGATAATCAAAACGATATTCCGTTTATCAAAATTACAGATTCAGATGGAAATTTTGTGTATGATTACTATACTGACAAAAACACAACAGATTTTAGTGTCTATTCAAATGCGGATTTAGATAAAATATCATTGGAGGAATATTCGGTATATTGCAGCAACAATAAATGCAGTGTGCAAATCATCGATGGAAGAATTCGATTAGACTGTCCTCTGAATGAAGAATGTATTATGTCATTATCAACGAATGACGGCATCTCAGATACTATTCATGTTTATCACATGAATAGTTTTGAAAAGCTTAAATTTCAGGCATTTCAGTTAATTGAAGGAAAATTTGTTTATCCGATGTCAGAAAAAGCTTATTATGATCTTGCATCATATAGATTTATACATAAATTAATATCGTTTGTTCAGCGAGGTTAGTTGGAATACTAAGAGAAGCCTGGAGGAAAGATTCCTGTATTGAAGTTTATGGGATTATCCTTGATTGCAGTTTGAATATGATTAAATAATTACTGTTATTCCTGCAATAACAACGGAAGTACATCACTTTTGTACTTCTGTTTTTTTTGACATATATATAAAATAATGATATTATAATATATCTTATGTGCTTTAACACTGGGCGGATTCATATGAATTATATTATGCATCCGATAGATAACACACTGGATGAGAATTCCGAACTTGTTTATGTTTGAGGATATCCTTCGTGTAGTTTGCATCCTGTAAAAATCTTGGGCAAAAAAGAAAGAGAATTCGATAATGGACAAAATTGCAGTTTTGATTCCCTGTTATAATGAAGCTGCCACAGTAAAGAAGGTGGTAACCGATTTCAAAAAGGTTCTGCCGGAGGCGGTGATCTATGTTTATGACAACAATTCAACAGATGACACAGCAAAACTGGCAAAGGCTGCAGGCGCAGTTGTCCGTTATGAACGCCAGCAGGGAAAAGGCAATGTCATAAGGCGAATGTTTTCGGAAATTGATGCAGAATGTTATTTGCTGATTGATGGGGATGATACGTATCCTGCTGAAAACGCCTGTGAGATGGTAAGACTCGTTTTGGAAAATGGAACAGATATGGTAGTAGGCGACCGGTTATCCTCTACCTATTTTGAAGAGAATAAGAGACCGTTTCACAGCTTTGGTAATTCTTTGGTCCGTTTCAGCATTAACGCTTTATTTCACAGTGATATAAAAGATATTATGACTGGCTATCGTGCTTTCAGCTATCGCTTTGTGAAAACATTTCCTGTCCTTTCCAAAGGATTTGAGATTGAAACAGAAATGAGTATTCATGCTGTAGATAAAAACATGCTTGTGGATAATGTGATTATTAACTACCGTGATCGTCCGGACGGCAGTGAAAGTAAGCTCAATACATATTCTGATGGGATAAAAGTTCTCTTAACTATATTCCGATTGTTTCGGACATATCGCCCAGGTATATTCTTCGGTATAATTGCTGCATTTCTGGCTGTTATTTCAGTTTCATTCTTCATTCCTGTGTTGGTTACCTTTGCAAAAACGGGGCTTGTTCCTAAGATTCCGACTGTGGTCGTTTGCTGTTTCGTTATGATTGCATCAATTCAGTCTTTTTTCAGTGGACAGATTTTACAGACGATTTATCAGAAGAACAGACAGGATTTTGAAATAGAGCTATATCGTGTTACTGATAATTTTAAAAAGATGAAATAATAAGATAGTTGTCCTTAGCATAACAAATACAACTACTTAAAATCGCATCCTGGTATAATCGAATGAATTAGAAGCAAAAGGGAAGCACACCGGTTGTTGAAAAAACCGGGAATTAAGAAAATGCGGAGTAAACTATGTCAGATTTTCGGTATTCAGTGACAGACCGGATTATAGCATTAATCATAGCGTTGATAATCCTGATGGCCGGCTGGTTTTCACTGGATTACGGATGCCGTTTCGGGGATGATTATGCTGCCTATCTCAACGAGGGAATAGCTATAGCTGAGGGACGGTTCAGAGAACAGATTCGTCTGAATTATATTATGCATCCGATAGATAACACACTGGATGAGAATTCTGCACGCGTTTATGTATGGGGTTATCCGTTGCTGTTGGCAGGGGTATATAGGTTTGCGGGATTTGACAGGGTGGATTTTAAAAGCATTATCTGGTATAAGATCCCTTCTTTAATTGCTCTGGCTGTTTTTGCTGTGAGCTTTTTCCTTTTTCTCAGAAGGCGGTTCGGCTTTCTCCTTTCTCTCGTTTTATCCGTAATGACAAGCTTTGCAGGCTGTGAATTTTTCATATTTATCAACGATCTCTATTCAGATCTCGTATTTTTGGCTTTTGTAATGCTGACAATCCTGATTGCGGAAATCCGTAAAGACATGAAAAAGAAAAGCCTTTTTCTGTCCGCTCTGCTGGGGATTCTCATGTGGTATACCTATGAGGTACGCTCAACAGGTCTGTTTATAGCTCTGGTGATTTTCCTTATTCAGTTTATGAACGATGTCAGAAAAAAGAAAAAAAAAGAAATTGCATTTAATTTCTTCCCTTTTCTGATAGCTGCCTTATTTGTGTTTTTGTCGGAAAGGTTTGTTTTTGCGCATGCTTCTGCAGAAATATCCCATATGGATGCTGACCCTGCAACATTCGTCCTGAATGTAAAAAGATATGGGCATGCATTGGCTGAATGGCTGAAGTCCTTTGTCTTTTCCAATTCGGAAGGTTATGAAGGTTTAAAACTTACAATGATAGTTTTGCTTTCAGCAATTCTGGCTGTTTTCAGCTTGAGCAGTGGAAAAATGAAAGATGACCTTGTATACTTCTTTTTTGCAGTGGCATACTTTTGCGCTACATGTCGTATGTCATATTATCAGGGATTGCGCTATTTATATCCGGTATTTCCCTTTATCGTCATGTTTTTAGGGTACGGGGTTCAGAAAGCAGCTGAACTGATCAGAAAATATACAGGAAATCATAATGGATGGTTTTCATGCGTGATAGCAGGGATTATTTCAGCTTTTATGATTGTTAATGTATCACTGCCGGTATTTCATATGGATATTTTAAATATGAAATGCGACCGTATCCGTGAAAACGCAGAAGCATATTCAGAAGATGCAAAGGATATTTATAGATATATTATAAACAATACCAGAAAATCGGATGTTATAGCTTTCTATACTTCTCGCGGTCTGTATCTGAATACAGAGCGATTGACAGTACCGAATGAAATCCTATATAGTAAAAAAGATGTCGACTGGTATCTTGAGTCTGATGAACTAAACTACCATATTCCGGAGAAGTATAAAGAGTATTTTGAAGAAGTTTACAAAAACAACAGTTATTCATTCTGGAGGCGTAATGAACAGGACGGAGAGAAAAAATGATTTTTAATTCCTGGCAATATGCTTTTTTTATGCCGGCGGTGTTTTTGTTTTACTGGCTGGTTCCTCAAAGAGTCAGGTGGATTGTGCTGCTGCTGTCAAGCTGTTTTTTCTATGCTTTGTGGAGTCTGAAATACCTGCTTTTACTGATCACCCTTATCCTGACGACGTATTATACCGCGATTGTGATCGAAAACGTTCAAAACTGTAAAGTAAAAAAATCAGTTTTTCTGACTTCTGTTATTATTTGCGTCAGCGTACTGTTTGCCTTTAAATATCTGAATTTCTTCATTGAGAACGCTTCGAGAGCTTTTGTTTTGTTAGGTATTCATTTCCAAATAAAAAGTCTGCAGCTTTTGCTGCCGGTCGGGCTGTCATTTTATGTTTTTCAAATGATAGCCTATGTGACTGATGTTTATAAAGGGAAAATTCAGGCTGAGCACCATGCCGGATATTATGCTGTATTTATTTCTTTTTTTCCACAGCTCCTTTCAGGGCCGATTGGAAGGGGTGGAGCACTGATCCATCAGTATAGAATGGAGAAGCATCCGGATGAAAAAACATTGACGGAAGGTGCAAAAATTCTTATCTGGGGATATTTTAAAAAGTGTGTTATAGCGGATAACCTTGCAGTTTTTGTCGACAGGGTATATGCAGATTTACCTGCATATAAAGGATTTGCTTTGGTGCTTGCGGCTGTTTTTTATTCTTTCCAGATTTACTGTGATTTCTCCGGATATTCCGATATCGCAATTGGCTCAGCAAGATTACTTGGTATACATCTTGCGGACAATTTCAAAGTTCCGTATCTTTCGCAGAGTATAAGGGAATTCTGGAGCAGGTGGCATATTTCCCTGTCACAATGGTTCAGAGATTATATATATATTCCGCTTGGCGGCAGTAGAGTTAACAGGAGCAGAGAGTGTCTGAACCTGATGATAACTTTTCTTGTCAGCGGATTATGGCATGGAGCAAGCTGGACTTTCGTTTTTTGGGGCTTTATCCATGGTATAGCTCAGGTTTGTGAAAGATTATTTACGCCCGATAAACATAAACCTGCTGTGAAGAGTATAAAGCCGATTAAAACCCTGATTGTTTTTTCCTTTGTGACGCTTGCGTGGGTTTTCTTTCGTGCTGCCAGTATCAGAGATGCCCTTTATGTGATTTCTCACATGATGGTGGGGCTCACTTCACCTGTGAACTATATTCTTGATGGTCTTCAGGCAATTATGCTGGGGAAGAAACTTCTGGTTTGTATGATTGTTATTTGTTTTCTTCCCCTCGTTTTATATGATATGATTCAGAAACAGAATGAAAAAGAGAAAATCCAAAAGATAAATCCGGCAGCAAAATGGTTTTTCTATGCAATTTTGGGGGTAAGCATTCTCCTGTTTACGCCAAAGAATATCGCTCCTGATTTTATCTATGCACAGTTCTGAAACGATATGAAAAGTTTTCTGAAAAATACGCTGGTTTATCTGCTGGTTGTTTGCCTTGTTGTCGCAGCGGTTGATTTGCTTTATCTGAAAAGAATAAATGATCAGGATACCGGTACAGTAGGAACTGCACGCAACGACAGTGCTACGATAAAGAATGTACCTGATCAGATAGATATCTGTAATTTCGGCAACAGCCACAGTTTTTATGCCTTGAATTATGAAGATGTTCAGGATCATGCATGTTTTTCATTTGCGCTTCCTGACCAGTCCCTTCGTAATGATCTTCAGATTTTCAAATCATTCAAAGATCATATAGCCAGTGGAGCCATAGTTTTTATTTCGATTTCCTATACTTCTCTGATGGGGCCTCCAGAGAATGATCTTTCTCCTATGTATAAGCGGTATTATCGCTTTCTTCCGAAGGAGAATATTATCGGGTATAGTTTTACAACAGATCTTTATACCAGATTT
>JAEEGL010057820.1_pt1 | contig 24938 bp, 25 predicted proteins | sample 9134231 | NCBI WGS metagenome assembly JAEEGL01 (sample SAMN16246548, study PRJNA631951) | gut metagenome | biome: gut microbiome; feature: rumen; material: fiber-attached | host: Bos | place: Iran: Karaj | collected 2018-10 | reverse complement strand
GTTGCGCACGTCGCCGATATAGCACTTGATCTTGTTGGCCACCTCGGGCATGCGAGCCTGGAAGTCGTGGCGCATGTCGTCTTGTTTCTTCTCGTCGCGGCTGAAGATACGGATCTCGCCGATGTCGGTTCTGAGAAAGCGGTTCAGCACGGCATTGCCGAAGCTGCCGGTACCTCCTGTGATGAGGAGGGTTTTATCTTTAAAAACAGTCATTGTTATATGGTTATGTTTTGTTTTTGCCTTATTATCTATAGAAAAATGGTATCGTAAAACTCGCGGAATGAATTACAATTACCTGAATGGTAAAGCTTATCAAAGTCATCCCATGTCAACTTAAAAATAATCTCTTTAATTTCTCTCCAATGTTTGCTATAAGTTCTTGCTATTGAGGTATAGATCTCTTCCAATTTACTATATGGGTGTACAATTGAAGTTTCGGGATCGTCAGCAACATCAAAACTGATCTTTTCCAATAACCATTGAGCATTGATTTGCGGATCGATTCTTGAAAACACATCGCTCATGGCAAGCAGCCATGCTTCGGTTTCCATGATAGCAAAACGAAGCTGGATAAAGCCACTGTCATCATATTCTTGAATTGTATTTTGCATATCTGTGATAAAGCTCTCGATGTTCTGCCTATCGGTGTTTCTGCCATAAAGGTCAAAGTATCGATCGCTGTAAACATCCCGTAAACCGACCACCCTGTCAAATCCATTCTGGCGATGGTTTTCAAAACGACTTAAGATGTCGGATGAAACTGCGTCATGGGAACACGAGTCAAAAATCAAGAAATAGTCCCTACTATTTTCGTCGCCAAAGCCCCACAAATCGTCAATAGCACTTGCAGGATCAAGGTTCAAACATTCCAAACGGAAATCCGTCCAAATATCATGATATTTTGTTTTTATCAATTGATAAACAAATCCCGCTTCAGTAATACCTTCAACATAGATTGCAACTTTCATTCTTTTGGACTTTTCAAATATTTGGAAACAAAATCGGTACTGAACATATCAAAGTTGTTCAATCCCATTCGCCTAAACCTTCTAAACATGTCGGGATGTGTCTTTTCGCTAATTGCCGTAACATGTTCATCTTCCCGCAATAGTATGATCCAATGTCTTAAATCAACAGCATTCATCAGAAAGTTGTCATTGGTAGTTGCTATCAATTGTATCCCGTGTTCTTCGCAATAGTCAAAAATCATCTTGCTCAGTATCTTTGAACGGCTATAGTCCAAACCTTCTCCCAAATCGTCAATCAACAAAGTCTTAGCTCCTTCTTTTGTTGACAAATAGGCCAAATAAGAAAAAATGTACAACACTCGTAGCATGCCGTTCGACATGGTACTAGTGATAAGCGGAACTGAAACGCCTTTTTCCTTCAAAGTTATGATAGAAAACTTTTCAGATATCTTTAATGGATTTATGTTTTCCACTGCATAGTCCAATTCTCTCATCTGTGCAATGATGAAATCCTTTTTCTCTTGGTCAATTTGCTCATAGAGCTCTGAAAACTCCATTGTTTCGTTAAACATGCTCGGCAACAAATCAGGGTCAGATGAAGACAAGTCGCTGAACGAAAAACCCTTGATTTGTTCTGCCCATTTCATTATTGCCTCAAACTCAGGATACCTTTCGGTATCACGCCAAGATTGAACACATAATTTATTGGCAGGAGGGTTTACCGACTCGTCTTTAATCCTTGCTTCAGAGCCTTTTCTATACAAAACAACATCTTCACCTTTCTTAAGATACTCATATTCTATTTCCTTATTTCCCCCAATCTTATAGGCAAACTCCATTTCTTCATTATCATTCAATCTGAACACCAATTTGCATTGGTGGTGAAAGTATACACCTCCAAAATCTCCTTTTATTATTCTCGCAGCCTTAACGAGGGTATTTAGCGTTTTGGATTTGCCTACAGCGTTTTTCCCAACAATCAAGTTAAGATTGCCAAGAGGAATGCTTGACAAACTCCAATTAAATTCTTGATAATCAAATGAAGTAATAAACATCTCAAATGGTCATTATAGTTTTACAAGGCAAAAATAGATAGATTTTCTTATTTATTATTATTTACTTTCATAATCTTTCTTAGTTCTTTTGTTTCTATCACACTCATGACCTTCCACGTTTCGACACGAGCAATATCCAATGGCGGCCGTCCGATAAGGACAAACCGCCAAAGATTTGTTATATAAAACGCTCAGCCGCAATCGAAGATAAGGCGAAGCAAAGATTAATGATAGATTTATGTAAGATTTAACTTCGTTGAATGCAGAGCATTTGTTTCCAAAAAACCTCAGATTTGTTTCTTTTCAACTCATCACATGCTCTTCTGTATCCTCCCAATCAAACCCGTCAATACCGTGCCTGGGCCGCACTCCACAAACTCCGTCATGCCGTCGGCGAGCATGTGCTGCACGCTCTGCGTCCAACGGACGGGGGCGAGGAATAGTATTTACCTTATCTCCACCAAATAATCATTCTTGGCAAACATCTTTCCGTATTGAGGCGAAGTAAAGATTTATGATAGATTTGCTTTAGATTTGCTTCCCCCTACCTCAAGCCCGATACACCGGGAAATAACTCGAAGTCCCATCAAACCCTAGGTCTGATTCCCTGCGTATCTTCACCAATTCTTCATATTTCGCTTGGTCGAAGATTTGTTTTCCTATGGAGAACTGATAGTCTGAGTTCTTATTGAAGGCGGCCTTGAACTTGTAGAGGTTGTCCTCGCCGCTGCCTACGCCGCCACCGAGGTGGAAGGTGCGGAAGCCTTGCTCACAGCCCCAGAGGGCGGCCTTGTAAAGCAAGAGGTTGGATGGGGCGAGGTTGCGGTATTCGATGTCGGAGCCACTCAGGTGGTAGTTCATCCTGCCGTTGGCGAAAATCATGATGCTCATGGCGATGATCTTGTCCTCCAACTTGGCGTAGAACATCTCGTAGTTGTCGCACAGGTCGTTGTGGATGGACTCGTAGAACGGACTTTTGAAGTAATAGTACTCCTCTGCGTGGTCTTTGTCCATGGTGGCGTTGTAGATCTCGATGAACTTGTCGAAGAGCTCCATGCCTTGGCCGTGCTCGATGACGATGCCGTTCTTCTCGGCCTTGCGGATCATGTTGCGGTTCTTGCTGTGGATGTTCTCCCAGATGAGCTCGGGCGACGACAAGTCCATGGCGATGGTCTTTCCCAGGTCTATCACATTGGAGATGGGCTTCATCGGCACCGCATTCTTCAGCACGGGATGGTAGCGCACGAAGTTGTCCACGATATGCTCCTTGGCCATCTCATCCAGATAGGCCTTCCAGAAAGCCTTGAGGTTGGCCTCAGAGGTATCGCCCTCGAACAGCACGCCGCCATAGCCGTATGGCGTTACGGAATCATATTCGCCCTCGATAGCCGTTGGCCTTTTCATATAGACATAGATGGCACGCAGGCCTTGGCCTTCATAATAAAGGAGAAAAGGCTCTCCGTCGCCATGAATATGGAAAGCCTTCACATAACCGCTGAGATAATACACATCATAATCGGGAAATGACTTGACTATATTATCCCATTCTAAACGTTCCTGAATTGAAAATAATTGGATCACGATTTAGTCTCTATAGTCTGATTCTTTACCCCAAAGCTTTTCAAATGGATTGGTCTCCATCTCGTGTTTGAAGTCAATTAACGATTCTCTGTAATTGAATTTTGGCTTATAACCAAGCTCGTTCTTGGTTTTGGAGATGTCAAACACAAACTCACTCGGGTCGGGCATCTCAGGACGATAGATTACCGGTGATTTATGACCTTCTTTGCCAAAAACTTCGATGATACCGCGCACCTGTTCCTCCAACGAAACACATTCTTCTTCTCCCACATTGTAGAATCCACCATCAAGTGGCGATTTCACACAACATTCCACAATCTGTACGAAGTCTTTCACATAGACGATTTCTTTCACCTTTGATGCATCACCCCAAATTTCAATCGGTTCACCCGCAACGGCCTTGTCAATGAACATACGATAGAACATCTCTCTTTTTACTCCGTCCACATGATAGTATGGGTCTGGATGATATAGATAGATGGTGGGCAGACGAAGAATGAAGCGTTTGATGCCATATTTGTGGAAATAGTGCTCAATCAAGTCAACAGCCGCATTCTTTGCTATTACATATACAGAATGATCGTTATTCAAAGGGAATTTTCTCCAAATATCAGCCGGTATAGGAGTTGCGTCTTTCACCATCCAGAAGCAATCGGATATGCTCTGCGTGAACACAATTTTTTTGCCATTGACTTTGTGGGTATAATCCAACACATTCAATGTGCCAGTGATGATGCTATCAATATATTCCTGAGGATTGTATCCCCTCATACGCGCTGGCATTGCACCAGCATAATGAATTACACATTCTACCTCGTCTAAGGGAAGCTTGTCGAATTCCTCTTTCTTACTGATGTCTACCGAATAATACGGAATGTTATAGTCGGCAAAAAAACCATTATCGCTTTTACGACGGCCAACGGCTATTACATCATAATTCAACTCCTTAAGGCGGAGTGCGGTGTACACACCAACGGTACCCGTAGCACCGAAAATTACAACACGATTTGTCATGATTATATGTTTTTATTTATGATTCTCACCAAAAGCAATCTTGTCGAAGCCCAAATCATCCACACCTTCTAAAGCATTGCGGTCAACTTCCACCTTTGTGGCGAACAGATTATAGAAAGTCATCCACAAGATCTTTATATCGAACCAAAGCGATATATGTTCCGTGTAATAGACATCCATTTCGAAACGCTTGCTCAGCTTTAGTCCATTACGGCCATGCACTTGTGACCAGCCAGTAATACCAGGTCTTGCATTGAGACGTTTCCTCTGTTCTTCATTATACAATGGTGTATATTCAGGCAATAAAGGTCGAGGACCAACCAAAGCCATATCACCTTTCAACACGTTGAATAATTGGGGAAGTTCGTCAATGGAAGTCTTACGGATAAAACGGCCTATCTTAGTGATACGAACCGTGTCGGGTAACAACTTACCATCTGGGCCTTTTTCGTCAGTCATTGACTTATACTTGATTACCTTAAAGATTTTACCATCTTTACCCGCTCGATTTTGATAAAAGAAGGCTCCGGCCCCTTTGTTGGATATTTTCACCCACAAAGTAATGATTAGTATTATTGGCCATATTATTAATAGGGCAATAAAGACAATGAAAAAGTCAAAAAACCTCTTGAAAAAATGTTTATACATATAGAGCTTATGGTTTAAGGTTTAGTGTTATTATTATCCTACTCAATTCCTTTTGAGGGTGTTTTTCTGAGTTATTTGAAAGCAGCCTCGACAACTTTTAACTCTTCATCGGAGAGAACTTTATAATCAAAACGTTTGGCAACTTCACGTACGCGGGCACACATGGCATCGTATTCTTCTTGGGACTGTTCAGCAAGTCTTTGAATAGCTTCTGCAAACTCTTCTGGGGTATTGATGTCGTGAGCTACACCAAGATTATTATCCTCAATAACATTGTCGTATGCAATGTCAATGTTACAAACAATTGGCTTGCCCGCTGCTAAATACTGGAACATTTTCCCAGAACTCACTCCATAAGAACCAAAACCTTTTTCGTAATTCATCACATTCACTGTTGCCTGACTTACCACCCAAGCGCATTCCGCAAAAGGAATATGAGGTTCTTTGAAAACCACATTGTTAATATGATTATCCTTTACATATTGTTCTAATTCGGCCCGATAAGATCCGTCACCATAAATAAAGAAACGATATTGCAGCTTTTCTTTCATGAGAATAGCGGCATCTATCAGTGTTTTTACATTATTCGCTTGACTTATTGAACCAAGGTAAATAATCTTTTTGATGTCGGCATTATTCATGTCTTTATCGGTACGAGGAAAAGTGATCTTATTTTTATCAAATTGTTCAAGATCGATACCATTGTTGATATAATGCAGTTTTGATGGGTCTATTTTACCTCCTTGTTCCTTCATCCATTTCTTTCGTTTTAAATAATCAAACGCGCCTAAGAAAGTAAATACGATTTGGTCGGCATGATAATAAAGACGTTTTTCCAACCAATAGAAAAAATGAAGAGCAGGGTTCTTTTTTGAAACCAACCCAAAAGTCACAAAATCCTCAGGCCATAAATCCCAAGCTTCAGCAATATATTTGGCCTTTAGTTTCTTTGCCGTCCAAAGAATCGGATAATCAAACGGTGTATGAATATTATGCAGGATTAGATCGGGTTTATCAAATGCTTTGCGATAACGATATATACGCCATGCGAAAGCAAAAATGGAATACATTCGTTTTAATCCGTTACCCACATATCGCGGGCATCTGACATGAACGTAACGATGCTCGCCATATTGATGTTCCTCATACATACCGTCTCCTTCAATAAGCTCTACCTGTGCTGCTGGTCGGTATGAAGCACTAAAAGTAATCACATCATAACCTGCCTGTTGAAAATAATGTGAAAACTGGAGATAACGAGGATTAGTGGTGTTATCAGGTGAACCGGCATAATAATTTACAATCCAAATGCGCATCAGGTTGATAATTGATAATTGATAATTAACTTCGTTTAATCTTCGATTTGAAAATTATCTGAATTGGTTGATGAGATTGACAACCTCGGCAACTGCCTCCATGGTGATTGCGGGGCCGATAGGCAAACTCAACTCTTCGTTGGCAATGCGTTCGGTAATGGGAAAACTCAAATGGTTCCATGCTTTGTAGCACTCCTGTTTGTGCGGAGCAATGGGATAATGGATAACCGTTCCAACACCATTTTTCTCCAAATAATCGTGCAAGGCATCGCGCTTGCCTTCGCCAACCAAAATTGGAAAAAGATGATAAGCATTTTGCTCGTCGGGCAAGCGGTCAGGTAGTTTTATCAACGGATTGCTGATATGGTCATAGTAGTAGTTAGCCACCTGCTTGCGGTGGGCGTTGTCCTCTACCAAATACTTCAACTTTACATCCAGCACTGCAGCTTGGATCTCGTCCAAACGACTGTTGCGCCCCGTGTATTTGAACACGTACTTTTTAGAAGAACCATAGTTGGCCAAGGTACGTACCGCCTCTGCAAGTGCATCATCGTTGGTAGTCACTGCGCCACCGTCGCCCAAAGCTCCGAGGTTCTTGCCTGGATAGAAGCTGTGACCAGCTACATCACCAATAGAACCTGTAATATAGCCATCGGTATGTTTACAACCGTGAGCCTGAGCATTATCTTCGACAAGCTTCAGTTTGTATTTCTTACACAATGCACCAATCTTGTCGGTGTAGGCATTACGGCCATAGAGGTGAACAATGCAGATAGCCTTGGTACGGGGTGTGATGGCTGCCTCTATGAGATCATCATCAATCTCCAAAGTGTTCAGTTTCGGTTCCACCAGCACGGGTATCAAGCCATTCTCTGTAATGGAGAGGATGGTAGCGATATAGGTGTTGGCGGGAACAATTACCTCATCGCCCGGCTGCATTACGCCCAATTCAATGTAGGCACGGAAGATCCATATCAGCGCATCCAAGCCGTTGGCGCAGCCGATGCAATGCTTTGTGCCAATAAAATTGGCATAGTTAGTCTCGAACCGTTTGTTTTCTTCACCTTGGAGGTACCAGCCGCTGTTTACCACACGCGTGACAGCCTCGTTGATTTCGTCACCATGAAGGGCGGTGACGTCTTTTAAAGATAAAAAAGGTATCATAGTTTTTATTTTCTTCCTAAGAATTTATCCAAAAACTGCTCATTCGATTTCTGAACACTTTCGTAAGTCAAGATGTCTCTTGGACCACACAGGATAGCATAGCCAAACTTGTCGCGGTCACCGTCGTTAATATAGTCGCCATAATCAACACCCACTTTCAGGCCATCGTGATTCTCAAACAACACGGTGATACGCGGGTCAAGGAACTCGGTGATGTTGGTTTCGGCCACTGAATGGCTGTGCGACGGAATGTCGTAGCCAAACCACATGGAGGCATCAGGACCATTCATGTAGTTGCCAGGCTCGATAGCCTCGCCGTGAAGCATGCGCACATAGTCGCCAAGATAGTCATGTCCAGAGGCCTTCCACACCGTGTGGCTGCAAATGAAACCACTGCTACGGGCACCCATCTCCACTGGGGTGAATGTGCCGTCCTCTTTCATAATGATTTCCAAATGCCCAAACATGCTATGCAGACCCAATGCCTTGTAGCAGGCAATGCCGAAGTCGGCAATGCGCACCCAAGTGGCATCATCGTACTTGCGAGAATTCCAGTGGTGAATCACCGTCACATGGTTCTTCAAGGCATAAAGGGAGTGATGTTGGATTGAGCTGCTGTAACAATTCACATTTCCGTAGGCATCGCCCAACATATCCACAGTAAACTCCTCTCCTTCTACAAACTCCTCTATCAAGCAGCGACCATCAAACGAGGTCTCTTTGGCTTTGTTAAGTGCCTCCTGCAAAGCCTCACGGGTCTGGCCTTTCTCCAAAATGGTAATGCCACGTGAGCTTGCAGCTACATTGGGCTTGCAGATAAGCTTCATCCGTTGCGAAGCCTCGTATATCTCTTCCAACGGAAATTCATCGTCCATCTTCGAAATGCGGTTAAACACACCCGCTTTCATCCAAGCGTCGCGCATTTCTTCCTTAGTGAGCACTGAGTTGAACTTTTCAGGCATGGTCTTGTTGCCGCACCAGCCGTTGATGGCATTCACTGTAGGCGCAGCAAGGTCGATACTCGACAAGGCACCGCCAACCTTGCCTTTCAAACCACGGGCTTCCAGTTCAGCAATAATAGTCTTAGCATCCTTGATGTCTTTTTGTATATAGATGTCACCCTTTATACGAGGTTGCTCACTCCAAGCCACAAGGATGACTTTATAACCTAATTCACGAAGGTGGCACACCTGACCCCATAAGAGAGGGTTTTCGCCAAGAAGAATAAAATATTTATCCATATTATCATACTTAGAATTGAATCAATAACCACACGGTATTTTCAACCACTTGATTCTACGTGTTATCTCAACAAGGATGGTTTGTATTATCACCTGAAGGAAAAACATTGAGACAACAATTATAAATGGATTAGACATACGTAAGACATTAATGACAAAAATACGAGCTATTGCCGCACCAGGAAACAAATAAAATTGTAGGGTATATTTACCACAGTACTCGACATATTGAACAATTTTACTTTTTAAAATAATCTTTTCCAGCTGAAACGCTAATGTCATTACAACACTTGTACCAGTTAAAGGAAGAATGAAACGGAAAACAAATGGTATTTTTTCTAAAGGAAGAATAAATACCCCGTTAGCCAATATTCCAATCCCATATACCGCCCACCAATACTTTAAGGTCCATGCTTTAATATCATAAAATGAATCTTTCAAAGCATATCCTGCCACAAAAAACACCAAATAATAGAACAGTTTATTCAAAAGAAATATTTGAGGCATAAATCCAATAAAATAAACTATGGTAAGTACAACTATCAATGCAATATCAATCCATTTATTTTTCAAATAATTTCTAACTGGAATCACCAATAGGAACATTAAAAACATAGTATATAAAAACCATCTATCCCCACCATATAGTAATGTATTGAGTATCGCGGAAATCACCCCTTCTGACGCTGCTTGATTTTCATAAAACCTTGCAGGAATCATCAGTTTCACAATAATTATCACTGACATCATGGCAAGATAAGGTATAAGTATCCTAAGGGTTTTTTGTTTATATAGTTCACTCGTACTCTTATGTGTTTTTGAGAAAAGATAACCAGAAATTAAAAAGAACATGGGCATATGGAACGAAGTATTAATCCTATCAATTACATAGCACCAATGACTGGTCATTAGAATAGGAATATTTATAAAACTATGTGCAAATAAGACCGACAGAATAGCCAACCCTTTGAAAAGATCAATTGAACGATCGTGCGTTTTTGTAATCATTTTATTATTGTTATAATTGTTATATATTTAAAATTGCGTTAATATAATGTTCAGCTACTTTTTTGTCTGTTAATTCCATTGCAGTTGCAATGGCTTTTGAAGAAATCTGCTGAAGCCTGGGTTGCGACAGATTGATAATATGTTTGATTAGTTCAGCCAAACCATCTAAATCGCGAGCTTTACACAAGAATCCGTTTTCTCCATGTTTCACAATTCCATCTATACCTTGGCCTTCTGTTCCAATTACAATACAACCTTTTGCCATTGCCTCAACATACACTAGGCCAAATGCTTCTCTTGAACTGACCATAATAAAACAGTCAGCATTTCTCAATATGTTTTGTGCATCGTCTCGTTTCTTCTGACCATGAAATACAACATGGTCACCCATCCCCAACTCATCAACTATATGATGGAGATTCTCATCCTCCGCTCCGCTACCAACAACGTCGAAAGTATACTCTTTTTCGTACATCGCTTTGTGCAGTGCACGAAGAGTAATGTCAACATTTTTTAACTTAAACAAACTTCCAACGAAGACAAATCGCCTCACGCCATTGGAATAATCTCTATTGACAGGTTCTAAATACATCTCAGGTATCCCGGAATGACAGAGAAACATTGGTTTTGCTCTACCGAATAACTTTTCAAAATCTTGTTGAAATGCCAACGAACGGAACCCCCACACGTCAACCGATGTCATCAAATCTCGATAATTCTTTGGATAGAATTCTGAAAGAGCACTTCCATTACCATGAAGCACCAGGCATGTTCGAGCGTTAGGGAACCGTCTTTTTAGTAAAGGCAAAAATTGAAGTTGGGGCATTACAAAGTGTGCCGTCACCACATCCGGAGTGAAACCATCACACTCTAACTGTTTCGTCACATATTGGAAAGCCTTTTCCGTCTGCTTCTGAGAAGGCTCCTTATGTGGTACATATTTTTTCAGCGGCACAAAGATAACAGGGACACCATCAACCATGTAACGTTTTGGTTTTCGTGGCGTTTTTGTATAAGCCACCGTACCTGTTTTTGCCTGAATACGTTTGTTAAACAACTTGCCTATCCAATAGTAAGGACGAGGAAAAAGTGAATCAAAATGTACCACGCGCACATTATATCCCATTGCCAACCACTCTTTAGTAAAAGAATGACACACTTCTGTTCCACCATATTCCGGATCGTTGTTTGGGTATATGTTTGTGATTAATAGAATATTTTGCATCGTCGTTAAATGAATTAATTGATGACAACAATAATTATTTAATTCTTTTAACCCCTGACAAATCTATTTTTTTGCCCATATCTAGTAAGGCTTCTCTTGTATAAAAATCCATAGTACCACCCAAAGACGTAAAAGTCAATTCTCCAAAATAAATTTTTCCACCAGAATAATACAAATCAACTCTTACTTCGGGGAACCCCACTGATAGTTTTTCCGCAACCTCAAGCATCTCATCAAGTTTTTCTGGTTTTGGCAGAATGGTTTTAGATTCACGATAATGCTCATTAAACACGGACATCTCAGGGTGATAATTCCAATCCCTATCAAACATAGAAACATAGGTGCAATCTGCCACACGGTTTATACACGTCCATATATAATAGGCTTTGCCATTAAAGCACCATATTTTATAATCTATCAGCGATGTTGAAATTTTATTATCATCTTCTGACTGTTTTATATATTCCTCAGCAATCAAGCGAGGTACAATACCACAATAATGAGACTCCGTTGTTTCCTGGCCTATTTTCATATTAAGCCATTTCCTCATCAAAATTTTTGTGTCAGGAATATTCAGGGTATCTTTGTCTTTCACCACAAGCACGGTTCCACTCCCATTCGTTGTCTTTAGCACGAAAGATTTTGGCAGGGAATCCCAATCAACTTCCTCCACCGTGTCCCATTTACCATAAAGTTTCACCAGTGTATGGCCCTGGCCCCGCTCTACAACGAATTGCCTTACTGCATACTTGTCGGCACAACGAGTCCACTCCGTTGTATCAGAATACAACGACAACCAATGAATCTTTTCGTTTAGATCCTTAGGGTCTTTAAGGTTGAGGAAGTGGCCAAATTTCTTATAATAACGCATCTGTGCCATCAGCACAGGAAAATGGATATTAATGAACCTCACGCATTTTCTATAAGGCCCAAATAGTTTCAATGATGACATTATTTGATAATAATAATTTATATATATTAACTTATTAACTTACAGTGTCTTCTAAAGTAATACAGATAAAAATAGACAGCTACCTGTGGCAAATAATAGAAACCGTCGGCCGATAATAAACGAGTTACACCAAAGCCAGCAAAATAAATAATGATCAGGTCCCTGACAAAAGAATCAGATTCCTTGTTAACACGAAAGATTGGCTTTACAAAGAGGATAGTGGCAATAACTCCTCCAAAAACACCCAGTTCAACAAAGAACTGGATTATTCCATTATGTGCAGAAGCAAATCCATTAGGATTACCCCCAAAAAACCGAGATAGTCTATGGCCTAATGTGACAAACTCTCCCCCCAAACCCCATCCAAAAACTGGTTTTTCTTGAATCATTTGTAAACAAATAGCCCAATACTCTTCTCGCCCAGAACTATCAGATAGATTATTATTTAATGCCATATTTAATGTACGGCTTTCCAATCCAAACAGAGAGAAAAAATTTGCCAGGCCTAATAATATAACATCTTGAAACACATAGACCACAACACATAGTATAATGAACAAAATCGAATATATTAAATTAGACCGTCTTTCAATAAAAAACTTATAAAAAGCAAAAAAAGCCAATGATAACAATATACCTCTGTTTGCATATAGTATCAATGCCAATATTTCTGTGATTACTAATACCACAAAAATGGTTCTACGCTTTTTTAAGACCTCATTAAAATGGAACAGAGTTGGCGTAATCATAGCAAATCCAAAAAACATATCATAGTCAACACCTTCTTCGGCAGCATCGGAAGTATGAAAAATTAAGTTTAAAAAGAGGATTATGCTTATTATATAAGATGCTCTAAGTAAAGTTTTATATAGAATTTCCTTGTCAACAACAGAACAAGAATACACACCAACCGGAATCCACCAAACAAAAGTCAAAAAACCTGTAACCCTAAACAATTCACCGATGGGCTCTCGACGACTCATCCACATAACGACACTGATCAAATATAGAACAAAAAAAACCAAATAAGACTTAATCATAATATCCTTAGATCGTCTGAGAACCGGACCCAGTGCTCTTATCATAAAACACACAATTAACACTCCCCATAAGATACTAACATACCGTTTAATGCCATCTGACAACGGCAACGTGACTTTCATTGTGGCATTTGCAGCACTGGCAATAAAATAAAAGGCCACAAAGAAACTAATTTTATGGTCGTTTTTTATTGTAAAATTCTTACTGTTAACCAACATCGTGTCATTCGAATTAGTTTAATGAATAATGATGTTCTCCGTCTTTCTGGTATAACACTTCATTTATCAATTTTTCACATTCAATAATATCTTCAACCCCATTACAGCGATATTCTTTATTAAAACAGCTTAATTTTGAACGGGAAACATTTCTTATTAATGCTACTGATCTTAAAATAAATAATTGAAGACATGCATACAAGAATGGTATGATGTTTTTCCAGTTAATAAATTGCTTTATCATACTGTAATTGCCTGGATGGAAAACAAAGAACGCTGCATACAAATATGCATAGTTCATGTAACGCAGTTCTTCCTCACGATGTAATGAACGAATGGCTTTAATTGCCGATTCCGCATATATTGTTTCACCAGTCCAATATTTTGGAATTTCCTTTTCCCATTTCTCAGCCGTATCTTGGGGAAGCCAAGGCATTTCTTCAACTCTTCCTATATGCTTGTGTTGTTGACCCATGCCAGCTCCACTCTTGGGGCAACTGCCTGCCAAAACAATAATATCATCAACAATAACATGCTTTTTCACAAAAAAACTTAATGCCATTGAGCTTGCCATATCAGGACTTGGCCCGGGAAAATATGTGCCTGTGTTTTCATACACCTTGTCCAAAACATCTCTTCGGACAATACCACAATAAATACGAGGATTGTCAGATTGAATGGTGGCACCTTTGCCTAACACATGTTTACGCACCTTTTTGAAATCGGTGACTATTTTTTTCTTTTTCTTTGGAATGTGAAATTTTAATATAGCAGCAGTTTCCACAACAAAGCCCTTACTCCCCGGCCAACTATAAATAATTGGCGGTTCGCTTCTTAAAGATTCCACTCCATTCTCGTCCATCCATTTTACATATTCAATGATGTGACGCGACACTCCATCATCATCTCCAATAAAGCACACATACTTGCCCGAAGAGCCCAGAATTGCCAAATCCGAATTCAACGAGACGGGAATAGGGTCTTCACGATGATTGTATATTACATTTTTACAATCATTCTTTTTCAAGTACGAAAGTATCTCTTCGTTATCTTTGGTGTTATCCTGGATTACTAATTCTATTTCATCTGACCCGAAACTATGTATTAATTCAATCAGTTTTTCCAAATAAGGGTACCTGTCTTTAGTAGGCACCACTATGCTTAATAAAGGAGTGCTCATGTTATTTTTGTATGTTATCGATTTTCAGAATACTATTTCATTGCTTTCATCAGAAAACAGCCCTACACCATCATCATAATAATCGACCTCTGGATGGGCTCTAAAGTAATCATAGAGTTCTTTCTCTTTCTTCAAATCAAAGATCCTTTGGGAAGTATTGTTAATAACCTTTGCGGGTGATCCTGCCAAGAATAGGTTTGTTCCATATTCACTATAATCTTTAGAAATAAAACTGCCTTTGGCTGCAATAGTATAATCAGGCACAACCGCACCTTTCATTACATTTGAACCTTGATTGATCCAACAATGTGAGCCTATTTTAATAGTCCCCCATGGCTTTTGTATGTGACCCGTCTCTATATTTTTAACAAAATGCATATTACTATTCATCACAACACAATTTCCAGTAATCCTTGTATAATCACCTATGGTAATTTTATCTAATGACTTCACCACACTCCCTCCTCCAATGACACATTTGTCACCAATTTCACAAATCGCATTTTTTGATTGAATTACGATGGATGTGCCCCCACTCACAATGCACGATCCTTTAAAAACCAAAGTGCCAGTAATATTAATCTGTGAAGGAAGGAAGGATGTTGGCCATAAGTCCCTCCACCGATAACCTATTTTTATCATCCCAGCATGAACATTTTCTGGGATTACCAATTCTCCACTTAGACAATGCAATCTCATACTGCCATATAAATAAACAGGTAGCTTGATTGCTTTTCGGAAAGGAAGCATCTTGAAATTAAAATAAAGCGTTTTGCAAATGTTCATTTGAACCAGCAACTTTGCCAAGTGCAAACATGCTCTAAACATTTCTTTTATTTATTTAAGAATCTAGTCTTTACTATTGCCAATAAATCAATATCCATATTCTTTTTCATATACAAGTATGAAAATAAAGAAGCAAATACAAGGAGTACAAAGCCGATTGAGTATTTTAACCAAAACAGATCTATCCTACGAACAAAGATGGTAATAATTGTAACTGTGATAATAAGTAACAACAATTGATAGATCCGTAATCCGAGTTTTATTTGGTAAAAGTGTCTTAAAATAACAGTCATAAACAAGAGGTGTACAACACCAGTACAAATATATGCCCATCCTAAACCCAACAAGCCGAATTGGCTGTATAAAAACAAATACACACCCACTAACAAAGTCCTTTGTCCTAAAACAGACAAAACAAATATATTTGATGCCTGTTTAGCCAGCAATATCATTCCCATACAATTGGAAACAACTGTGAGTATTGTTCCAATCATTGCATAATCTGTATATTGGTTAGAGACCTCAAATTCCTCACTGTATAGTATTCGAATGAAAAACCTAGAAAGGAAAACAAATAAAACTACTAATGGAAATATCATCACTAACCCTGATTCAGACTGTCTATCCATTTCAATTTTAAGCATTGCATTATCAGTATGAACCGCTGAAATGCGAGGATAATAGTCGGTCGACATTGCTGTGATTACAATTCCAAAATAGCCTGTAATAATTGTAGAGCCAGCATTATATAAGCCAACATCTGCAAGGCTGCCATGACGACTAATAAAAGAAGCAACTATCAAATCGAATATTGAACCGATGAATCCGACCAACATTAAAGCCACACCCATTTTGACCATAGGTCCCGATTCTTTGAATACCTCTTTTAGAGTTAACTTTATGCGGTCATATTTGATTTTCCGCACATAATAATTTGAAAAAAACAGAGCCGCAAATGCTGTAATTATCAATGACGGGACAATTCCTCCCTCGCCGAAAAAAAAATAAAAAGGAACGGCACTTAATAGCCCCACCAAAGAACCAATCATACTTGCCTTGGCCAATGATCTAAGCTGTCGCATCCCTTTCAGTATTGCCAATTGACCCTCTGAAAAAATGTTCAAACCAACTACAATTGACAGCCAAACAAATGCAATCGTATAATTGTGATTACCAAATTGCCATTGGCTTAATACTGGGCTAAGAGCAATTGTTACAATAACACCAAGCAGGGAGGTAAAAAGAATCACCCTGTTGGTCAATGAGATAATTCTCGAAAAACGACCATAATCGTTGCATCCATTGGCTTCGGAAATATCACGAACTGCACTTTGGTTAACGCCAAGACCGGCTCCTGTTTTAATAGTGCCAATGGCTGTATTGAACAAGCCAATAATGCCCATACCGTTGGCACCTAATAAAAGAGCTACAACCTTATTAATGCCAACTTTTACAATAATATTGAACACCTGTACAAAACCAAACAAAAATGTGGTTTTGAAAATGCTACCGTACGATGTCCCTTTTTGTTGTTCAGACATTTTTGTTCTATTGTTTTTTTAACACCTTTGCGGGTATTCCAACAACAACTTCTCCTTCATAAACATCCTTGTTCGCCATAGACATGGCACCTATAAAACCTTTATCATAAACTCTCACTCCATTCATAGTAACTGCATTGGGAGCCATCCAAACATTATTCTCCAACGTGGTTGAACCCATAAGCAATGAACAAGCCGTAATGAAACAATGTTCTCCACAATTGCAATTATGGGCAAAATGGACATGATTGTCTAATTTACTATATGCCCCTATTTCCGTATTGCCTTCAAAAAGGGCATTGCCTACAGTTGTACAGTCACCGACATAAACATCATGGCAAAGATGCGTGCCCCCCACATGCTTAATCATCTTAGGATAGCCTTTGATGCCTTGAAAGCCTTCACTACCTATAACGCTACAACAACCAATATAAACATTATCATCAATGACAGAACCGCTTCTAACAACAGAATTAGGACCTATTTGAACATTATTCCCAATTACCACTCCGTTTTCAATAACGGCAGAGGGATGAATAATACAACCCTTGCCAATAATTGGTTCCTCCTGAAAATGGTTGTAAAAACCGGTTTGCTTCCACAAGAGGTTGTGTATATCATAGAATAAAAACTCAGGGATAGCTGTAACAATGTAGGAGAATTTACGAGATGCTATTTCAGCCAAAGGACTGAATTGCCTGTAAAGCTCTTCTGTCAACACTAATGCTTTTATTGATAAGTTGGATAGTATTGCATCGAAAAACTTCGAATTCGTTGTGTACCCAAGAATTGACTCAAACTTTGTTTCACGATTACATAGATTTAAGCCATTTATCTCAATATCATCACCTATAAACGACACTCCCACGAGTGCGCACAACTCACTTAATTTTGCTTTTCTTATTTCCATTATTTTTGAAAATTACATCCACCAACCACAAGGTAGTGCGATAAACTGATTGTAAAAATCCGTGACGCCTGGTAATTCCTTTTGAGCTCCAAAAACGGAATAGTAACTATTGGGCAGATGAACGGAAGAAACAGTATAGCCTTGCTTGCGGAACATATCCATATCATCCTGCTTATTGCGCGATAAGATGCCATAAACCCAATAGTTGGGTTGGGTGTCCTTGCGTTCAATCGTGTTCACCAAAGTAGGCATGTCTATCAACCGTTCGGTCCAACGTCTAGCATTCATTGCCTGTTTTTCCAAAAGCATGTCAATATCATCCAGTTGGCAGCAACCAATATAGCTATTGATATCGCTTGGGGTGGCGGCAACTCCAATGGAACTAATGTCGCATTTGCGTGATATTTCTCCTTTCTCGTCACGGAAATTGGGGCGATTGATGCCAAGGTCTCGAGCAATGACGGCTTTTTGGTATAGTATTTCGTCTTCGAAAACCAAGGCACCTCCATCAATGGTATTGGGCAAACGCACTGTTTGGAATGAGAAAATAGTAGCAGGTGTACCCACATTACCAATCAACGATCCATTATATCGAGAACCGAAAGCCTCGATGCCATCATCGACAACCATAATGCCATATTCACGGCCAATAGCATTGATTTCGTCTATGTATCCCGGGTAACCACTGAAATGATTATGAGCGATGAGTTTAGTGCGGTTTGAAACCAAACGCTTAACACTTTCAGGATCAAGGGCACCTGTATGGGGGTCAATGTCGGCCCATACCACTTTTAATCTCGCAGCAGCGAAAGGCATATTGGATTGCAGGCAAGCCATCGGTGAGGCTATCACCTCGTCGTCGGGCTGTAATCCAAGAGCGGCAAAAAACACTTGCCAAGCAGCACCGTATGTGCTCGTGACCAAAACATGTTTCACTCCAAGGTATTGGGCTAGGCGTTGCTCGAATTGCCGCCCCCACTTGCCGTAAGCCAATGCACCCGAATGTAAGATACCATCTAGTTCAGGCAACGCAGCAGGCATATAAGGTTTAAATAAAGGTATCATTACCAGCCTTTCTTGATGACTTCAACAATTTGTTCTCTATCTTCTTTGCTCACCCACCAGCCACATGGGATGTGGACAAAATGAGCATACCAATCTTCCATGCCAGGAAGGTCGCGTTTAGACCCTTTGAATATACTATGGGTATCGCTGCGGTGATGGAGTTGGGAGGCAGTGATGTCATGCTCGGCCATCATGCGACAGAAGTCATCGCGGCGTTCCACTCGCATAGTATAAAGCCAATAGGAAGCATCGGTATTCTTGTTGTACTTCACCATTTCAATGCCAGGGACATTCTTCAAAGCCTCGTCATAATATTTGCCGTTGTCAATGTAGGTGCCAATCACCTCATTGAGATGCTTCATCTGGCAAAGGCCAATAGTGGCATTCACATTGTTCATGGCATATTTGTAACCCACCTCGGTAATATCATTATCCAAGCGGCTCTTGTCCTTTGAAAGTCCGAACCAACGGAGTTTGCGAGCACGATCCATTTGACTGCCATCACGCATAGCAAGGAATCCGCCATCAACTGTGGTCATGTGCTTAATGGCTTGAAGCGAGAAAATGGTGTAGGCGGAATTGCAACCTGTCATTCGACCATTGTATTTGCTTCCCATTGCATGAGCAGCATCCTCGATAATCGGGATATTGAACTCCTCCGAAATCTTAGTGAACTCATCCATGTCACACACCATTCCCGCATAGTGAACCAAAACAATTGCTTTAGTCTTAGGCGTAATCAGACTGCGCACTCCCTTCGGGTCGAGCAAGCCATTGTGTGGGTCAACATCGCCCCACACCACTTTGGCACCCACCATGGCGATGGACGTGTTGGTCGGTTCAGCGGTCATAGGAGTGCTGATGATCTCATCGCCAGGCTTCACACCAGCAAGAATGTATGCAAGATGCAACGCATCGGTACCCGAGTGCAGAGCCACAATATTATCATTACCAATATAAGCCTTGAATTGGTCTTCAAAATCAAATACAGGCTGACCGGTAGCAACATAACCACTGTAAAGGATTTCCTCAAGGGCGGGCATCAATTCCTCACGTGGGGGGAAACATGGTTTAACTAAAGGTATCATGGGGTTTAGTACTTTATTCCAAATTCGTCAAGCCGTTCGCGAACATATTCAAGCGTAAGCAGCAGCTGTTTCAACTCTTCTACATTTAACATCTTGGCATTGTCTGAGTTATAGTCAGGAACATCAAAGCGATGACCAAACTTATCGACATAATTGCTATAGTTGAGGTCTCGAAGATCGGCAGGAACGCGGAAGAAATCACCCAAGTCTTCAGCCTTGGTCATTTCCTCACTGGTGCATAGCGTTTCATACATTTTTTCACCATGACGGGCACCGATAACCTGTATCTCGTTATCGGCATGGAATAGTTCCTTCACGGCTTGAGCCAAATCGATAATCTTGGCCGCGGGTGCTTTCTGCACAAAGAGATCTCCTGGATTTGCATTATTGAAAGCAAACAACACTAAATCAACAGCTTGAGGCAGTGACATCATATAACGCGTCATTTCTGGAACTGTAACCGTCATAGGAATTCCTGCCTTAATCTGATCAATAAATAATGGGATGATAGAACCGCGAGAACACATCACATTGCCATAACGCGTGGCACTAATCACCGTTCCATTGGCTTTGGCTCGAGGATCGCGGGCTTTTGAAATGGCGAGTTTCTCCATGATGGCTTTGGTCATACCCATGGTGTTCACGGGGTAAGCCGCTTTATCTGTAGAGAGTACCACAACTCTTTGCACCTTGTTGCGAACGGCAGCTTCCAAAACATTCTCTGAACCAAGAATATTGGTTTGCACCGCTTGCATTGGCCAGAACTCGCATGAAGGGACTTGTTTCAGCGCAGCCGCATTGAAAACATAATTAACATCCTGCATGGCGTTATTGATACTCTCAAAATCTCTAACGTCACCAATTATGAAGTTCACCTTGGGATTGTTAAGTCGATGACGCATATCATCTTGTTTCTTTTCGTCACGAGAAAAGATGCGGATTTCCTTAAAATCTTCATTGATGAAACGGTTGAGTACGGCATTGCCGAAACTACCAGTACCTCCAGTTATTAGAAGGGTTTTGTTTGAAAATACTGACATATTAGTTTGGTTTTATTTGTATATGCTTAGTATTATGTGTTTATAAAACATCGTTTTCAGATAAAGGACTATATGGCCCATCCTTACAACCAAAAATCACTGTATTAGGTTCAAGCGGCTCCATAGTATGCCATTGTCCGGCGGGAACATTATAACCAAAACAATCAGAACCTGCTTTAAGGATAAACGACTCCAACACACTACCATCGCCTGCATAAATGGAATACCTCACACTGCCACGCATCACAAGGCAAGTTTCCGAAGAATGACGGTGGCGGTGTATCTCCATCCTAGTGCCAGGCTGTAAAGCGTTGAAAAGCCGTTGCGACGGAGCTTCCAGACTATCGTGCAAATTGAAGTTCTTACGAAGACGCGGACTGGTGCTGGCTTCGGCAGAGAGTTGGTCTAAAAGGGTGCTGGTTAATAGCATTGGCCTATTTATATATGTTCCTCCACCCCACGGAAATGAACGTTGAGCTCATGCAAATGCTCCAACAGCGTTCCAAGCGGTGTGCCCTCCGTCATCTTGGCAAAAGCATTCACATCCTTTGGGAAGCACTTGCCGCCGTAGCCGTACTTGCCATCGGGACCCGGCACGTATGTGTGCGTGTCGTTGATATAACCCGAAAGAAGAATACCGGTATGCACCTTGCGCCAGTCGGCACCCATCTGCTCGCAGTATTCGCGGCAGGCGTTGAAGTAGGTCACCTTATAAGCGCCGAACACGTTGTGCATGTACTTGGTGAGCTCAGCCTCCAAGGGGGTCATCACAGTAAACTTCTTGCCCACGAAGATCTTGGTGAGCAAGTCGTGTGCTCCAGTAAATACCATGGTCTGCTTCTTGAAGTCCTCGATATGCGTGCGCTCGGTGAGGAACTCGGGCATATAGTGCACCTTATGGCCCGTCTCGCGCGAAAGCATCTCGCTGGTGCCCGGGAGAATGGTCGTACGAACAAACACCGGCACATCGGGCAACTTGCGAATAAGCTCTTTCATCAGACGAAGGTCTTGGGTGCCGTCATCTTCCGTAGGGACATGAACCTGCAAAAAAGCGATATCAATATTGCTCAAATCATCATTATACCCCTTGGGCGGGTCACTGATGAACAATTTGCATTCAGGGTTGTTGTGTTCCAACCAATCTTTGAGGGCTCCACCTACGAAGCCACAGCCGATAATTCCTACGTTGATCATGATTTATTGAATTGATAATTTATAATTAACTACGTTGAATCTTCGATTTGACAATTGATAATTGATAGTTAAAAGTGATCTAAAGTGCCAAAGCTGTCGTAAAGCATAATAGTTCTTTGTATGATGGATAATTGTACGATTTTGGTACGATTATACTACGATCTGAATTTGTTGCAACCGATATTAAGGAATTAGTTGAGAGTTTAGTGTTTAGTGTTTAGAGTCAGTGGAGAGTTGAGAGTAGTTAGTTAAGAGTCGAGGGGTGCGTGACATTAGGGCAACACGTTGAGAATCAAATTGTGACCTTTTTTGAATTAATTTTGTTTTAAACTTGTTTGTTATAATTGATCATTTTCCCCTAAACCTCAAAAACTCTTGATAATCCCTTATATAATCCTCTGCCTTGTAAACATCAGACGCCAGCACCATACATACCGCCCCCGAAGAGAAATCCTCCAAATCACGCCACATGCCCGGCTTCACATACAAGCCTTGGTAAGGACGGTTGAGGAAGAATCTGCGCTTGCATTTACCATCATCCAAGGTTACGGTGAAAGAACCACTCGCAGCAATAATTAGCTGGCTAAGCTCTTTATGGGCATGAGAGCCACGATTTTCCCCTCCCGGCACATCATAAAGATAATACACCCGCTTCACATCAAAAGGCAACGTGATACCATTCTCCACCACCGTAAGGTTGCCTTTGCGGTCACTGTGATGGCGGTCAAGCTCCACCATGGTGCAGTCGAAAACATTATATTTTTCCATCACGCTTCAGATTTTGGAATTCTTCGTAATCGTAGATATAGTCGTTGATGTTATATAAGGTAGAGCCAAATTCCAAGGCGAAAGCATTGGTGGAGAAGTTCTCCATTTCGCGCCACAGTCCTTTCGGAACATACAAACCGTAATAAGAACGATTGAGCGAAAACACTTGGCGTTCCTGGCCATCATCAAGCACCACATCGAAACTGCCCGAAAGGGCAATGATGAATTCTTCGTTTTCCCTATAGGCATGCCCCCCACGACATTCACCGCCTGGCACGTCATACAGCCAATAGGTCCGCTTGATCTCAAAGGGAATCTGCTTGAAGTTCTCGGCAAAGGAGAGATTGCCACGAGCATCCAAAAACTTGGGGAGATCTATGATTTTGGCATCTTTTACGGTCATCTTTATCTGCCTTTATACATATCCTCGTAATACTTCTGGTAGTCTCCAGAAGTTACATTGTCCATCCACTCCTGGTTGTCGAGGTACCAACGCACGGTCTTCTCAATGCCTTCCTCAAACTGCAAGCTTGGTTCCCAGCCAAGCTCCTTCTGCAGCTTGGTCGAGTCAATGGCATATCGCATATCGTGGCCAGCGCGGTCGGTGACGTATGTAATCAAATCCATATCGGCACCTTCGGGGCGGCCCAACAAACGGTCAACGGTATTGATAAGTACTTTGATGATATCGATATTTTTCCACTCGTTGAAGCCACCGATGTTGTAGGTCTCAGCCACCTTGCCTTTATGGAAAATGAGGTCGATGGCGCGGGCGTGGTCTTCCACATAGAGCCAGTCGCGCACATTCTCGCCCTTGCCGTAGACGGGCAGCGGCTTGCGGTGACGGATGTTGTTGATGAACAGTGGAATCAGCTTCTCAGGGAACTGGTAGGGACCATAGTTGTTCGAGCAATTGGTCACGATGGTAGGCATCCCAAAGGTATCATGGAAGGCGCGCACGAAGTGGTCGCTAGCGGCCTTGGCAGCGCTGTAGGGACTGTGAGGCATATATTTTAAGTCTTCGGTGAAGAACTTCTCGCCGTAGGCCAGGTGATGCTCGCCGCTGGAGGCCTTCGTGGTGAAGGGGGGCTCGATGCCTTCGGGGTGGGTCATCTCCAGTGCGCCATACACCTCGTCGGTCGAGATGTGGTAAAACCTCTTGCCCTCAAACTTCTCGGGCAGGCTCTCCCAATAGGCCTTGGCCGCTTGGAGCATTGAGAGCGTGCCCATCACGTTGGTCTGGGCGAAGGTAAACGGGTCTTTGATGCTGCGGTCTACATGGCTCTCAGCGGCAAGATGGATGATGCCGTCCACCCTCTCCTCTTGCATCAGCTTATAGATACCATCAAAATCACAGATGTCCATTTTCACAAACCGATAGTTAGGCTTGTCCTCAATGTCCTTGAGGTTAGCGAGGTTACCGGCGTAGGTCAGCTTATCGAGATTGATGATTTTATATTCAGGATATTTGTTCACGAAGAGGCGAACAACATGGCTGCCAATGAAGCCGGCGCCACCGGTGATGATGATGTTTCTTTTATATGTCATGATGATATGTGTTTTTCTATTTGCTGCTTACGCAAGGGTAGGTAAATTACCCTAAATGCGGAGTAAATTGAAAGTAAATTTCTTTTTCAAAAACGAAAAAATTTACTCCTAATTTACCGTTAATCTACTTCAAATTTACTCTACCCGTCCTTGGACGGAATGACAACAGGCCGTCAATCCAATCCGTTCAATCCGTGTCAATCCGTGTTCGAAATAATTCCGTGTTTATCCTTGTCTATTCGGGTGTGTCAATGTGTCAGAAGTGATTTCCGCTTTGTATTCGTCAATCACCCGCAGCAGGTACTGCCCATACTGGTTCTTCAGCATCGGCTGGGCCAATTCACGCATCTTCTCCTCCGTGATCCAGCCGTTGCGGTAGGCAATGCC
>JAEEGL013368264.1_pt1 | contig 24939 bp, 24 predicted proteins | sample 9134231 | NCBI WGS metagenome assembly JAEEGL01 (sample SAMN16246548, study PRJNA631951) | gut metagenome | biome: gut microbiome; feature: rumen; material: fiber-attached | host: Bos | place: Iran: Karaj | collected 2018-10 | reverse complement strand
TTTACAGGCCAAAGAGGGAAACTGGGACGTTGTTCTCACACCGACCAAGAATGTTCCGCACCATTGGTTTGGAGATCTGAAGGGTAAAAAAGTTCTCGGCCTTGCCAGTGGCGGTGGCCAGCAGATGCCTATTTTTGCTGCACTCGGCGCAGAATGTACTGTGCTTGATTATTCAGAAAAACAGCTCGAGAGCGAGAAACTGGTTGCTGAGCGTGAAGGCTATGATATACGAATTGTCAGAGCTGACATGACTAAGAGGCTGCCATTTGAGGATGAGGAATTTGACCTTATTTTTCATCCTGTTTCCAATTGCTATGTTAAAGAGGTTAAGCCTATCTGGAAGGAGTGTTTTCGCGTTCTGAAAAAGGGTGGTTCTCTTTTATCCGGAGTTGATTACTATATCAATTACATTATTGATGAGGAGGAAAAAGAGATAGTTAACAGCCTTCCTTTTGATCCTCTTACAAATGAAGCACATAAGAAATTGTTGGAAGAATCTGATGCTGGAATGCAGTTTTCTCATACTCTTGAAGAACAGCTGGGAGGCCAGCTTGAAGCAGGCTTCACGTTGCTTGAGTTATTTGAAGATACAAATGGTTCCGGCAGGCTGCATGATATGAACATACCAGCATACCTGGCACTTAGAGTCAGGAAATAATAACAGAGCTATCTGAAATATAGCATTAACAAAACAAATAATTAGAGGTTTAGATGGAATATAATTGTGGTTTTACCAAGGACAACAAATGGTTTAGATACCGCGCAGCTGCAATCATTGTAGAGGATGGCTACGTGCTATTTGCCGGCAATGAGAAAGATGATTATTACTATTCAATCGGTGGCGCAGTTCACATGGGAGAGACGGCTGAGGACGCAGTTAAAAGAGAAGTCTTCGAGGAGACGGGTATTCATTATGAAATTGATCATCTCGCCGTGATACATGAGAACTTTTTTGCTGATAATATGGGCGCACTTAAGGATATGGATTGTCATGAGATTGCTTTATATTTCGTGATGAAATCAAGAGGCACCAGAGAACTTAACAGTAACAGTTTCACTCAGGGAGTTAGAGAAAATATGTATTGGCTTCCAATTGCTGAGCTGGATAAATACAAGGCTTTCCCTACATTTATGAAGGCATACTTACAATCTGGGCATGCTGGAGTTGAGCACATCGTTTCAGATGAGAGATGCTAAAAAGTGTTAGAAGGGCTGTGATTCCATGAGAATAGAAACAGAGAGACTTATCATCAGATCAATTCAAAAGGGTGACGAGAAGCTACTAGCTGATATGGCAAAAGATGGCAGTTTTTCTGAGCTTGGGTTTGATGCTGACTGTGCAGAGTGGATAGATGAATGGATTACAGAAGCAATCAAGCTGTCCGAGGCAGATGACCCCAGAGCAGACTATATTTGCAGTATTATATGTCTTAGGAATGATGAAAAAGCCATCGGGACTGTAGGAAATACCTATTATGAGGATACTGGAAAAATAGGTATCTGCTACGGTATAGGTGCAGAGTACAGGCAGCATGGCCTTGCAACCGAGGCAGTTAGAGCATATCTTGATTTCTTTTTTGAGCACTATGATGAAAAAGAGATAATAGCTACCATTCTGGATGAAAACACTGCTTCCTGCAAAACCGCAGAGAAAGCAGGCTTCACACTATTAGATACGCGAATGTATAAAGATATATACGATGAGGAAGAGCGTTTATATCGTTTCTATTCAGCAAGCAAGTAATACATAAATATACTCATCAGGATATATGAGAAAAACAGGGAAGACATACTACTATTGAAGAACTTGATGCGATAAAAAGACGTCTCAATTGAGAGGAGTATAAATGGAACTTAAGAGACTTTGTTTAGATGATAAGGAAGCTATTAAGGATGTCTTTTACGGCGTATTTACTATAGCACCCTGGTACGATGACTGGTCTGACAAAGAGCAGCTTGATATGTATATCACTGATCTCATCGGGCAGGGATACTCCTTGACTTATGGGCTTTTTGACGGGGACGAGCTGATAGGAATATCTCTTGGATACATCAAGCATTGGTATACAGGGACAGAATATATTATTAACGAACTCTGCGTCAGGACAGACAGGCAGGGCTCTGGAGCTGGAACGTTCTTTCTGTCTGAGATTGAAAAGGCCATAAAAAAGCTTGGAATCAAGCAGATTTTTCTTTTAACAGATTCAAATGTTCCGGCCTATGAATTCTATAAGAAAAATGGGTTTGTGGAGAATATCACCAGTGTTTCTTTTGCAAAAGATCTAAATACATAAAGAGAAAGTCTATGGAGGAGAAAAAATGGTAAAAGTATTGTCAGATAGTACGTGCGATCTGTCGCAGGAATTGATTAAAAAATACGATGTAGGAATAATCCCGCTCTATGTAAGGCTTGGAGATGTTGAATATCTGGATGGAGTCAATATATCTCCTGAAGAACTCTACAAATGGTCTGATGAACATGGTGAGACGCCCAAGACGGCTGCACCTGGCATAGATGACATTTCTAAATATCTGGATCCGGCAAGTTCTGATGAGTACATCATATTTACTATCTCTTCTTCTATGTCAGCAAGCTATAACAATGTGAAGCTCGCAGCAGAAGATATGGATATGTCTGACAGGGTTCATGTTATTGATTCGGCCAACCTTTCAACAGGAATCGGACTTTTGGTGGTACATGCTGCGGAGCTGGTAAAAGAGGGAAAAACTGCAGAAGAGATTGTTGCGGAAATAGAGGCTCTTAAAGATAAAGTTCGTGCCAGTTTTGTTATAGATACCCTTGTATATTTGCATAGGGGAGGGCGCTGCTCAGGCCTTGCTGCACTTTTGGGTACTGCACTTAAGCTTCATCCGCGCATAGCGGTAGCTGACGGTGCTATGCATCCGGAAAAGAAATACCGCGGATCAAGTAAGAAATATGTACTTGATTATGTAAAGGATATGGAAAACGATCTACGAAATGCAAGACCGGAGCGAGTATTTATAACCCACTCCGGATGCGACAAAGATATAGTTAAAAATGTTAAAGAATACCTGGAAGGTCTTGGAATTTTTGCCGAAATTCTCGAGACCAGAGCAGGAAGTGTTGTTTCATCACACTGTGGTCCAGGTACTCTGGGCGTGCTGTTCATTGCTAAATAGTGTTTTATAGTAAAAACTGATACATAAAGATAAAATGGCAGAAACTTCCGGCCATCACAAAAAGATGGAAGATTACATGAGAACCAAAATAAGGATGTCTGCTATTGAAGGCTGGAAGCTTGAGCGCATATATAACTCCGCCGACAGTATAGAATATTCCGCCTGCAAGTAACCACCAAAATGCATCGTGCCCGAGAGTTGTGTAGATTGGTTGCATTACCAGAATGACACTCCAACCCACAGCAATATATATTGTTGAAGAAAGCCATTTGGGGCAATTGATCCATAAGACCTTGAGGAGAATTCCAATGATGCCCAGGCTCCATACGGTTATTAGAAGCGGAATTCCTACATTTGGACTTAGGACCAGAATGCACACTGGTGTATAAGATCCGGCAATCAAAACAAATATCATTGAATGATCCAGTTTGCGGAAGATGCGTATGACTGAAGGTGAAAAATTAACAGCATGGTAAAAGGCGCTGGCACCATATAATAAAAACATGCTAAGGGCAAATATCAACATCGCAAATACATAGATACTGCCAAGATCTGAAGCTTTCAGTAAAAGAGGCAGACTTGCTCCTGCTGTCAGAAGCATGGCTGTCAAATGAGTGAGTGCACTGCCGGGTTCTCTAATAGATATCTGCATAAGGACTCCTTTGCGCATGTAGTTTTCAAAACTATGTGTCGATGTATTGATACTACATGATGTAGATAACTATGTCAAGATGCCTGTTGTAGCCTGTGACAAAAAATACTACTTGATGTGCTATGAATGACAAGGTATTATAATCAATGATTGGGTGACAAAGCATATTTAATATTTAATAGTTTATAAATTGTTGTCGTGGATAAAGGAGGTTTAGTGGTATGGAGAGATATAAGGAAGAGTTTATCGAATTTATGGTAGACAGTAATGTCCTTAAGTTTGGAGAGTTTACACTTAAGAGCGGTCGTAAATCACCGTTCTTTATGAATGCAGGAGCTTATGTTACAGGCTCTCAGCTTCGCAAGCTCGGTGAGTATTATGCCAGAGCTATTCATGATACCTTTGGCCTTGAGTTTGATGTTCTCTTTGGACCTGCATATAAGGGTATTCCACTTTCTGTAGTTACAAGCGTAGCTATCAGCGAACTCTACGGTAGAGAGATCAGATATTGTTCCAATAGAAAAGAAATAAAGGACCACGGAGACAAGGGTATCCTTCTTGGATCCAAGCTTCGTGATGGCGACCGTGTTCTTATCATAGAGGATGTAACAACATCCGGTAAGTCTATTGAGGAGACTGTGCCTATTATTCAGGAACAGGCTGACTGTGATATCGTAGGACTCATGGTATCCCTTAACAGACAGGAGAAGGGCCTTGAGACAGACATGAGCGCTCTTGATGAGATCAAAGAGAGATATGGCTTTAGCGCTAATGCGATTGTTACTATGGACGATGTTGTCAGCTATCTCTATAACAGACCTATTGATGGCGAAGTTATCATCAACAAGGATATTAAGAAGGCAATTGATGCTTATTATAGTGAGTACGGTGCCAAGTAATCTGATGAAATAGCTGAATTGCGAGAATAACGAAGTTATGAAGCAGTTCATATATCATTACTATGCGCTAGTAGTAAGAGGCATATATTGAGCATTGCAAACAGGAGGGAATCATAATGGACGAGCATACATACAAGGTACTTGGTGGAACAGGCGGACTTAACATTGCATTTGGAGTTATCTCAATAGTTGCCGGAATTGCAACAGGGGTTCTCCTTATCATCAGCGGAGCCAAGCTTCTTGGCAGCAGGAAGAGAATTATCATCTGAGCGATATAAGGAATGAGTAAATCCAGTTTTGGGCTTGCACAAAAAACAATCCGTATATCGCGGAGTAGTTAGTATATGTCTAAGAAAAAGAGTAAATTCAAATTTCACATTAAGAGACTTGAACCTGTCAGAGATAAGTACATGTTCACGGATAACAGACACCCTGAAAAGGGCATTATAAGTGCCGTTTTGGGGTGTATATCAGTGACCACATATGTTCTTGCTGTATTATTCACTTACAATAATGGTGGAGAGGCTCTAATACAATACGCCGCAGCTGGTTTTGTTGCGGCGATATTTTCTGTTGCGGGTCTGATACTTGGTATCATGTCCAGAACGGAAAAGGATATTTTCAAACTGTTTCCAAACCTGGGAATAATACTTAATTCCCTTGCTGTTGCATTTGTAGTTTTTTTAATAGTGCTGAATTTCGTGGCATAACAATGAAACGGGATCAGCATAATAGTTTTTAGAAAGAATGGTTTTAATATGAGCAATAACGAAGAATTGATTTATGAATTTGAGAGCGGAAAAGAAGTTCTCTCAGAGCGCTATCAGCTTGCTGTAGAAAGATTGAACAGCATGGCTGATGAGCATCTTTCAGATGAGAAATATGACAGATATTTCCATTTTGTCAGAGATTTCCTTCTCATGGTGGATGATGCCTATAGTTTCGTACAGGATGGATCATTTGACAAAGCGTCTATGGATGAGCTTGCAGCTCAGAACAAGAAGCTTTATCAGGACATTCTTCCGGAGAATTATGCAAATAGCTACGGAAATCCGGCTTTTGCCTGTCAGGTTTTTGGAGATGATTTCGGACATCTTCTCTCAGCTCTTTACTATGAAGTAAGAGGCCTTATAGTATATGCATTTAAGGGAGATATGTTCAATCTTACTACAATGCTTGAGCTTTTCCTTGAAGTATATGGCCAGTTTGTATCTGCAGACCAGGCCGGAAAAATACCTGCATATGAGGAAGTCAGAAAGACTCTTTACTGGTATGGAAGCGACTACGCTGAGGAAATGAGACAGATAGGCTTTGCTGAGATGGTTGTTTCTGATACCAATTTTGTAAGAGATATCGTTACAAGTGCGGATCTTACAGATCTTCGCTATCTTTACAGATTCGGAGAATATGTAACTGATAATGAGATTAAGACAGCGCAGCATTTAAACAGCCTTACTCAGGAAGAAATAGATAAGCTTGCAACAACCTTTACAGAGGGTTATCGCATCGGCTTTGCCATGACCGGCAAGGATATCACTATCAAGAAGACAGCAGGTCTTCATTATAATCTTGGTTTTGAGAGGATGATCAAAAAAGCAATTGAGAATCTTGAGGCTATTGACCTTAAGTCTACAATTTCTCTTGCGCCAAGTAGTATTTTTGCTATATCTTCAACTTCTGCAAGAGGCGGATTCTATGGAGCTATTCCTAACAAGCAGTATGACTACGACCACAAGGAAGATGTAGCTCTTTTCCTCGACAGTAACTATGTTACACGTAAGCTTGAGGCGGCAAGGGCAGCAGGTGAGATGTACAAGAAGGAAGCCAAGCTTTTTGGCGGCCCAGCGGTAGTAGAAGTATTTGGAGAAAAGCCATTTTCTCCAAGCACCAATGAAAAGGCATTAAGACTCTCCAAGGCTCAGCAGAAGATGCTCAGCGATTATAGAGTTCAGAACAGCCTTATCATGAATAATTACATCATCAACAAGGAGAGAAGCTTTACTATCATCTCGTTCCCTGTTCCTGAGATTGGTGATAACTTTAAGACTATTTTCGATGAGACAGTAAGGATCAATACTCTTGATTACAAGCTGTATCAGACAATCCAGCAGAAGATCATCGATGTTCTTGATGAAGGAAGCTATGTAATAGTTAAGGGCATGGGCGATAACCATACTCAGATGAAGGTTATGCTCCATGAACTTAGAGATAAGGCTAAGGAGACAAACTTTGAGAACTGCGTTGCAGATGTGAACATTCCTGTTGGAGAGGTGTTTACATCACCTGTACTAAAGGGAACAGAGGGAACGCTTCATGTAACAGGTGTTTATCTTGAAGGCCTCTACTACAAGAATCTTGAGATCAAATTTGAAGATGGATGTATCGTAGATTACAACTGCAGCAATTTCGATACTGCAGAGGAAGGCAAGAAGTACATAAACGACAACATTCTCTTTAACCATAAGACTCTTCCTATTGGAGAGTTTGCTATAGGAACCAATACAACTGCTTATGTTGTGGCTAGAAAATACAACATTGCAGACAAGCTTCCAATCCTTATCGCCGAGAAGACAGGACCTCACTTCGCTGTGGGAGATACCTGCTACTCTTATGAAGAGGATACAATTACATACAATCCTGATGGAAAGGCAATCATAGCAAGAGATAATGAGATTTCCATCAAGAGAAAGACTGATCCGGACAAGGCATATTTCAGTTGCCATACAGATATCACGATTCCATATGATGAGCTTGGTGAGATCACAGTAGTCAGGGAAGACGGTGAGACTAAAACCATCATCAAAAACGGCAGATTTGTTCTCGAAGGTACAGAAGAACTTAACAAGCCTATGGATGAATAATTTGAAAAATTGTGGCAAAAATATAGGTAGCACTAAATCTGGTGGTATGTTATGATACTAGGGATTTAAGACTACCATATATAAGTAAGATTTATAAAGTCCGTGGTCCTGAATATATGAGCACGGCGTGCACGTGTGGTATATTCGGACCACGGACTTTTCTATATATTAGGGAATTTTTTGTATTTCCCAATATATAAAAGACGCTCCGTAATGGATGCGATTATAACTAATATCATGGAGGAATATTATGGCACAAGTAGGAATTGTGATGGGAAGTGATTCTGATATGCCTGTTATGGCCAAGGCCGCAGACATTCTGGATCAGCTTGGTATCTCATATGAGATGCGTATTATTTCAGCACACAGAGAACCAGATGAGTTCTTTGAGTACGCCAGAACAGCAGAGGAGAAAGGCTTCAAGGTGATCATTGCCGGTGCTGGTATGGCAGCTCACCTTCCGGGAATGTGTGCAGCTATTTTCCCAATGCCGGTCATCGGCATTCCTATGCATACTACCTCTCTCGGTGGTAGAGATTCCCTTTACAGTATAGTTCAGATGCCAACAGGAATTCCTGTTGCAACTGTTGCCATTAATGGCGGTGCAAATGCTGGTATTCTTGCAGCCAAGATACTTGCTACAAGCGATGCAGCACTTTTACAGAAACTTAAAAATTATACAAACACGCTTAAAGAAAGCGTCATAGAGAAAGACAAGCGCTTACAGGAAACCGGATATAAAAATTATTAATCACTAAGTGATGGAGGAGTTATATTATGGCATTGGATTACAAGAAGGCAGGCGTTGATATTGAGGCAGGCTACAAGTCTGTTGAGCTCATGAAGGAGTACGTTAAGGGAACAATGAGACCTGAGGTACTTGGAGGACTTGGCGGATTTTCAGGAGCTTTTTCCCTCAGCAAGATAAAGGAAATGGAGGATCCGGTTCTTTTATCCGGAACTGATGGAGTAGGAACCAAGATTAAGCTGGCATTCCTTCTTGATAAGCACGACACCATCGGAATTGATGCGGTTGCTATGTGCGTTAATGATGTTGCGTGTGCAGGTGGTGAGCCATTATTCTTCCTGGATTATATTGCATGTGGCAAGAATATTCCTGAGAAGATCGCAGCAATTGTTAAGGGCGTTGCTGAGGGTTGCAAGCAGTCAGATGCAGCACTTATCGGTGGTGAGACAGCAGAGCACCCTGATCTTATGCCTGAGGATGAGTACGATGTTGCAGGCTTTGCTGTTGGCGTAGTTGATCGTAAGGATATGATCGATGGCAGCACTATCAAGGATGGCGATGTACTTATTGGTGTTGCTTCAACAGGTGTTCACAGCAATGGTTTTTCACTTGTTCGTAAGGTTTTTGAGATGACCAAGGAGAGTCTTGATACATATTATGACGAGCTTGGTGCAACTCTTGGAGAAACTCTTTTAACTCCTACGAGAATCTACGTTAAGATGATGAAATCTATCAAGAATGCAGGTGTAAGGGTTAAGGGCTGCAGCCATATTACCGGCGGTGGCTTCTATGAGAATATTCCCAGAATGCTTCCTGATGGAATTAAGGCAGTTGTTGAGAAAAACAGCTATGATATACCTCCAATCTTTACTCTTATGCAGAAGAAGGGCCAGATTGAGGAGCACATGATGTACAATACCTATAACATGGGACTTGGTATGGTCCTTGCTGTAGATCCTGCTGATGTTGACAAGACACTTGATGCTATTAAGGCATCCGGAGACAAGGCATGGGTAGTAGGTAAGTGCGTTTCAGGCGACAAGGGCGTTGAGCTTATTTGAGCTCATCAGTATTGCAAGGGAGCCGGGTTATGAGAATAGCAGTTATGGTTTCTGGAGGTGGAACAAACCTTCAGGCAATTATTGATAACATTAATAGTGGCAAGATCACTAATACTGAAATATGCCTAGTTTATAGTAATAATTCCAATGCTTATGCCTTAGAGAGGGCCAAGAAAGCTGGAATTCCTACGACAGTGATAAGCCCCAAGGACTATGAGCAGAGAGAGGATTTTAATAAGGCTCTTTTACAGCTTTTACAGGATGTTAATCCGGATCTTATAGTTCTCGCAGGATGCCTTGTTGTGATCCCTGAGATGATAGTTGAGGCTTTCCCTAACAGGATCATCAACATACATCCATCACTTATCCCGTCCTTCTGCGGTCAGGGATACTATGGGATCAAAGTTCATGAGAAGGCTATCAGCAGAGGAGCAAGAGTTTCCGGAGCTACTGTTCATTTTGTAGATACAGGAACTGATACAGGACCTATTATCTTACAGAAGCCTGTAATGATAAGAGAGGATGATACTCCTGAGACACTTCAGAAGAGGATCATGGAAGAGGCAGAGTGGAAGATCATGCCGATGGCGATAGACCTTATCGCCAATAATAAAGTGCGTATAGAGGGACAGAGAGTCTTCATAGACGGATATGAAGATCTTGATCTTTGAATATAGGGAATTTGAACTTGGAGGATAAAGGTATGAAGGTTTTGGTTGTAGGCGGAGGCGGCCGTGAGCATGCAATTTGTGAGGCTGTATCCAGAAGTAAGCAGGTTGATAAAATATACTGCGCTCCGGGAAATGGCGGAATTGCAGAGCTTGCAGAATGCGTTCCAATTACTCCAATGGAGTTTGATAAGCTTGTTTTTTTTGCCAAGGAAAAAGAGATAGATCTTACTATAATCGGAATGGACGATCCGCTTGTTGGCGGAATTGTTGATGTGTTTGAAGCAGAGGGACTTAGAGTATTCGGGCCTCGAAAGAATGCAGCCATTCTTGAGGGAAGTAAGGCTTTTTCCAAGGATCTTATGAAAAAATACGGCATTCCGACAGCAGCTTATGAGACCTTTGATGATCCACAGGCTGCACTTGAATATCTTGAAAATGCCAAGTTTCCAATTGTTTTAAAGGCCGACGGACTTGCACTTGGCAAGGGAGTTCTGATCTGTCAGAACCTTGAAGAGGCCAAGGACGGCGTCCGTGAGATCATGGAGGACAAGAAGTTCGGAGATGCCGGCAATCATATGGTTATTGAGGAATTTATGACAGGCCGCGAGGTTTCCGTTTTGTCTTTTGTAGATGGTAAAACTTACAAGCTCATGTCATCTGCTCAGGACCACAAGAGAGCAGGGGATGGAGATACAGGCCTTAATACAGGAGGAATGGGTAATTTCTCTCCAAGTCCTTTCTATACCAAAGAGGTAGATGAGTTCTGCCGTAAGAATATTTATGGCAAGACTGTTGAAGCTATGGCAGCAGAAGGCAGAGAATTTAAGGGAGTTATTTTCTTTGGACTTATGCTGACCCCGGATGGACCTAAGGTTTTAGAGTATAATGCTAGATTTGGTGACCCTGAAGCTCAGGTAGTGCTTCCAAGACTAAAAACTGATATAATTGACGTGATGAATGCTTGCATCGATGGCAGGCTTGATGAGATAGACATGGATTTCGAGGACAAGGCAGCTGTATGTGTTGTCCTTGCAAGTGACGGCTATCCTGTCAGCTACGAGAAAGGTAAGCTTATCACGGGGCTTGACAATTTCAAGGGTAAGGATGGATACTATTGTTTCCACGCAGGAACTAAGGCGACTGCTGATGGAATTGTCACAAACGGAGGCAGAGTCCTTGGCATAACAGCTAAGGGCGATACTCTTGCTGAGGCCAGGGCCAAGGCATATGAAGCTACCCAGTGGGTAGACTTCGAAAATAAGTACATGCGTCATGATATAGGAAAGGCTATCGATGACGCCAAGGAGGTATGAATATGAATAAGTTGGGCAGGAAAATAGCGGGTCTTGTGCTTGCTGCAGGGGTTGCTTTATCAGTTTTTGCAGGTACATCACTTGATGCTTATGCTTATACTCAGACAACCGGGAAGGTAACATCAGACAATGTAAAAGTCAGAGAATCTGCCAGCACGACAGCCAAGCAGGTTTCATCTCTTAAAAATGGGGATTCTGTAGACATTGTTGATGAGTCCAAGGATGCATCCGGTTACGTTTGGTACAAGATTTATGTTAACAAGAATGAGTTTGGCTATGTCAGAAGTGATCTTGTCAGCAAGGCTGGCGGATCATCATCAAGCTCAGGAACAACATCCAACAGTTCAGCAGCTTCACTTCCTGAGACTGCAGTAACAGCAGTTGAACAGAAGTCAGCTACAGTCATTACAGATAGTGTTAATGTTCGTGGAGGAGCAGGAACAAGTTATGATTCTGTAGGCAAAGTTACTAAGGGCGATACAGTTACTATTACCGGAGAAGCTACAGGAACGGATAACAAAACATGGTATAAGGTTACATTTGGCGCTAATAGCAAGGAAGGCTTTGTCAGAAGCGACCTTGTAGAAATATCTGAGGCAGTTGCCGCTGAAGTTACAGAAGGCGGAGAGGCACCTGCCGAGGGCGGTGAAAATGCAGAAGTAGCCGAAGGCGGCGAAGCAACAGAAGAAGTAAGCGAAGAAAGCCAGCAGCCTGCAGTAAGTCAGGATCAGGGTGATGGTAAGTATTCACTTAAGTATATTGCAGGCGATGATGGCAACTCTGTTTGGTATCTGTATGATAACGAAGGTGGCTATCGAGTTGTAGTTGATGAACTTATTGCAGCTGCTCAGAGCGCAGAGGCAGTCAATAAGCTTCGCAAGCAGGTTGGCACTTTCAAGAAGGTTGCAATTGGCCTTGGAGTTCTTGCTGTAGCACTTCTTGCAGCAGTTCTTTTCCTTGTTCTTAAGTTAAGAGACTCTCTTTATTACGAAGAGGAAGAAGAGGAAGAGTATGACAGATATGACAACAGACGAAAGCCTGATAATTCTTCAGCTCGCAGACCATTAAGGAATGAGGATGAAGAGGAATCTGAGAGACCTGTCAGAAGATCTGCTGATAGAGATCGTGAGGACAGACCTGTCAGAAGAGAGAACAGAGATGCTTCTGAAGCACGTCCTACAAGACGTCCAGTAGAGGAGAGAACAGTAAGACCATCCAGAAGAGATCCTGAGGATGATATAGATGTACGTCCATCCAGAAGAGCAGAGAGAATTGCAGATGAGGATGTGGAGAGACCAACAAGAAGATCTATGCGAGATGCAGATGATCGCCCATCCAGAAGAGTTCCTGAGGACAGACAGAGTGCATCTGCAAAGGAAGAGGCTCCTAAGCGCCGCGCTCGTAACTTTATTGGAGACGATGACGATTTTGAGTTTGAGTTTCTTGATCTTGATGACTAAAGTTTAATAAATTTTTATAAAGAAGTCTTAAGCCTGTGAGAGCAATGCTTTCACAGGCTTTTTCTATTGTGAACGATACCTTGCATAAACTGTAATATTTGTTATACTAAAGATGTCACAGAAAGGAGGGCCAGTATGATCATAGAGATAGATTTTAACAGTGATGAAGCTATTTATGTACAGTTGTGTAACCAGATCATATTGGGCATTGCAACATCCCAGTTCAGAGAGGGAGAGCAGCTTCCCAGCGTGAGACAGCTGGCTGAGACAATTGGTATCAATATGCACACTGTCAACAAGGCGTATTCTATTTTGCAGCAGGAAGGCTTTGTCAAGATTGACAGGAGACGTGGCGCTATAATTGCCATAGATATTGACAGATTGCAGGCTCTTTCGGAGGCCCAGTCAGAACTGGCTGTCGTGCTTGCAAGAGCTATATGTAAGGGAATAGGCAGGGATGATATTCATGCCCTGGTGGACAAGCTGTATGACAATTATGAGCAGAGTATGTAGGAATGCCATATGTCGCATAGCATAAGATAATGATGAAAGGAACAAATGTATGGAATCCAGGTTTACAGTAATGGCGGCAGATGCGCTCAAGCTTGCTAAGCGTACAGCCAGAAGTCTTAAACTCAATTATGTGGGTACAGAGCATATCCTCATGGGTCTTATTTTGGAAGATGGAAGTGTGGCTTCCAGAATCCTTATAGATAATGGAATTGATGAGAACAGGATGATGGATATGATAAGGGATCTTATCGTTCCTGACTCCAGCGTACGTACACTTGATAAAGATGGCTTTTCACCAAGAGCTGAGAAGGTTTTGGAGGAAGCACACAGGATGGCAGAACGTTTCCATGCTGACAAGACAGGTACAGAGCATATTTTGCTTGCACTTATCAGAGAGGGTGAGAATGTAGCGGTCAGACTTATCAGTACGCTCAATGTTCCTGCCCAGAAGATATACGCAGAGACACTGGCAGCTATGGGAGAAGATCCCAACCTTGTTAAGGAGGATCTTGGCAAAAAAGCTGCTCCCAAGTCCGGCAAGAAGGCTTCAATTCTTGCACAGTACAGCCGTGATATGACGGCACTTGCTCTTGAGAATAAGCTTGATCCGGTTATCGGAAGAGAAAGAGAGATAAAGAGAGTTATCCAGATTCTCTCAAGGCGTACCAAGAATAATCCATGTCTTATCGGAGAACCCGGTGTTGGTAAGACTGCTGTAGTAGAGGGACTTGCACAGCGTATCGCTGCCGGTGATGTTCCGCTTACAGTTCAGAATAAGAGACTTGTAACTCTGGACCTTTCAGGAATGATAGCAGGTTCCAAGTACAGAGGTGAATTCGAAGAGAGGATCAAGAAGGTCATCAAAGAGGTTTCCGAGGATGGCAATATTATTCTTTTTGTAGATGAGATGCATACACTTATCGGAGCAGGTGGAGCAGAGGGGGCAATTGATGCTTCCAATATTCTCAAGCCTTCACTTGCAAGAGGCGAGATTCAGATGATTGGTGCAACGACCATTACTGAATACCGCAAATATGTTGAGAAGGATGCAGCTCTTGAGCGTAGATTCCAGCCTGTAAATGTAGATGAACCTACCAAGGAAGAAGCTACTGAAATCCTAAAGGGAATCGTCAGCAAGTATGAGGATCATCACAAGGTTACTATAACACCTGAAGCTATAAAGGCTGCTGTAGATCTTTCAGAGAGATATATCAATGACAGAAACCTGCCTGACAAGGCTATTGATCTTATAGATGAGGCTGCAAGTGCAGTCAGACTCCGCACTATGGGCGTTTCACCCAAGGTGAAGGAAATCGAGGAAACTATCAGAAATACTGATATAGAGATTGAGAATGCTCTCAAGAATAGTGACTTTATCAGGGCCGGAGAGCTTAACAAGCAGCAGAATCAGCTTCTTGGCAAGCTATCAAGAGTCAAGAATGCAGAGAAGAAAAAGCAGCTCAGCGCAGGCTTTATCGTTAATGAGAATGATATAGCAGAGGTAGTTGCTGAGTGGACCAGAATTCCGGTTAAGAAGATTGCAGAGAAAGAGTCTGAGAAGCTTCTCAAGCTTGAATCTGTTCTTCATAAGAGGGTGATCGGCCAGGAAGATGCAGTTAAGGCCGTTTCCAAGGCTATCAGGAGAGGAAGGGTAGGCCTTCAGGATCCTAACAGACCTATAGGTTCATTCCTGTTTTTGGGACCTACAGGTGTAGGTAAGACAGAGCTTTCCAAGGCACTTGCTGAGGCTATGTTCGGTGATGAGAATGCACTTATCAGAGTTGATATGTCTGAGTATATGGAAGGCCATTCGGTATCCAAGATGATCGGATCACCTCCAGGATACGTTGGATTTGATGATGGAGGACAGCTTTCTGAGAAGGTCAGAAGACATCCTTATTCAGTAATCCTTTTTGATGAGATTGAGAAGGCACATCCTGATATCTTCAATGTGCTTTTACAGGTTCTTGATGATGGACATATCACTGATTCCAAGGGAAGAAAGGTCAGCTTCAAGAATACTATTCTTATCATGACTTCAAATGTTGGAGCTCAGAAGATTGTAGACCCCAAGAAGCTCGGTTTTGGCGCAGGCCAGGATGCCAAGAAAGATTACGAGGACATGAAGTCGGGAGTTATGGAAGAGGTTAAAAAGCTCTTTAAGCCTGAATTCATCAACCGTATTGATGAGATAATGGTATTCCATACTCTGACTGAAAAAGAGATGATGGATATTGTAACTCTTTTGTCTCAGAATCTTAGCAAGAGATGCAAGACTCAGATGGGAATTGATCTGACAATCACACCTGCGGTTAAAAAGTATCTTGTTGCCAAACATTCAGATGCCAAGATGGGTGCAAGACCTCTTAAGAGGGCTATTCAGTCAACTATAGAGGATGCTATGGCTGAGGAGCTTCTGCGTGGTAATATCAAACCTGAGACTGCTGTTACTGTAGGGCTTAAGGATGAGAAGATTATTTTTACCACTAATGAGGGTAAAACATCAGTTAAAAAGGCAAATATCAAGACAACCAAGACTTCCAGAACAGCCAAGGCCAAGGTAAGTGTTTCTACCAAAAAGCCGGCTAAAAAAACTGTAAAAAAGAAAAAGTAAAATTTAAAAATATTTAATTTTAAATACAAGGGTAATGCATTATAATGAAGTTGCATAAATGGACCTGCCATATATCGGGCACATTTATGCAACGTAGGCATAAAAGTATTTTGATCATTCAGGAGGTTTGATATGGCAGTCGTAGAGGAATTACTCCGCGCCGAGAATGATGGTAGCATCAGCTTTGGTAACTATGAGCTTTCAGAGAAAAAGAAGGTTGAGAACTTCGAACACAACGGAGACCTTCTCAAGGTTAAGACTTTCAAGGATATTACCAAGCTGGAATGTAATGAGAATTTCGTATATGAGTCAGTTCCGGGAACCACAGTACTAGGATTCAAGGATACAGACAAGGGAGTTGAGTTTAGTGTAGAGGGTGCTAGCGATGCACAGATCACACTGGGGCTTTTGGAAAACACAGAATACAGCGTGTTTGTAAATGGTAGCAGTATTGGCAAGATGAGTACTAATCTTGGAGGAAAGCTTAATCTCAGCGTTGAGCTTTCTGCAAATGGTAAAGCTACAGTAAGAGTTGAGAAATAATTGATCTTGTTTATCAAGGAGCTTTCTGCTGAGCCAGGAAGCTCCTTTTTGTTGCGCAAGACCGGCAAGCGAATGGATGCTTGCATACAAATGGAAATTGTTCTATATAGATGTTGGGAGGGAAAATGGCAACTAAGATTAAGACAGTTTTTTTCTGCCAGAGCTGTGGGTATGAATCATCCAAGTGGATGGGCCAATGCCCTGGATGCAGAGAGTGGAATACCTTTGTTGAGGAGACTGTTAAGCCGGCAAGTAAGGCTTCGGGCAAGCAATCATCAGCTCTTTCTACGGGAGAATATAATAAACCTGTGAGTCTCTCAGAGATTGAGATGAGGGATGAGGAAAGAGCGGATACTCATATAGGCGAATTCAACAGGGTTCTTGGAGGAGGACTTGTAAGGGGATCACTTATTCTTGTGGGCGGAGATCCTGGTATCGGTAAGTCTACACTTCTTTTGCAGGTCGCAGGTAATCTTTCCGGTGATAAAAGAGATGTTTTATATATATCAGGTGAGGAATCACTTAGACAGATCAAGCTAAGAGCCAACAGGCTTGGAAAGTTTTCTGAGAGCCTTAAGTTTTTGTGTGAAACAAATCTGTCAAATGTTGAGGAGGCCATTGTCAGGACCAAGCCCGAGGTTATCATAATCGACTCAATCCAGACTATGGCTAATGAATCTGTTTCCTCGGCTCCGGGAAGTGTTTCTCAGGTCAGAGAATCTACAGCTGTTCTCATGCGAATTGCCAAGAGCATGAATATTACTGTGTTTATTGTGGGCCATGTCACCAAAGAGGGACAGGTTGCGGGACCAAGAGTTTTAGAGCACATGGTTGATACTGTTCTCTATTTTGAGGGCGACAGACATGCATCCTACAGGATTCTAAGAGCAGTCAAGAACAGATTTGGCTCTACCAACGAGATTGGTGTGTTTGAGATGCAGGAGAAGGGGCTTGTCGAGGTTACCAATCCTTCAGAGTTTATGCTTGATGGAAGACCTGAAAATGCCAGCGGCTCTGTAGTTACCTGCTCTGTAGAAGGAACAAGACCTATACTCATAGAAGTACAGGCACTTGTTACACATACTAATTTTGGTTTTCCCAGAAGACAGGCAAATGGAACTGACTACAACAGAGTAAATCTTTTGATGGCAGTTCTGGAAAAGAGAATTGGCCTTCAGCTTGGGGATTTTGATGCTTATGTCAATCTTGCGGGTGGAATGAAGGTTGCTGAGCCATCGCTTGATCTTGGAATATGTCTTGCAATTATTTCAAGTTTCAAGAATAAGCCAATAAGCGATGATGTGATTGCTTTTGGTGAAGTTGGTCTTTCCGGAGAAGTGAGGTCTGTCAGCATGGGCGAGTCCAGAGTAATGGAGGCTCAGAAGCTCGGATTTAAGACCTGCATCGTGCCAAAAGCGCTTGAGGATAAACTTAAGAAGTCTTCAAAGGGTATAGAAATAATAGGAGTAGCATCTGTTTCCGATGCTATGAAGCTTATATAAAGACTCTTGCGGAATGATCATAATTGTCTTTTGAAAAGACAAAAAATATTTTGAATATGATTGAAGATGTGATTTTTTCTTTGGTATTATAGGTAGGTAATTTATTTAAGGGAGTTGTTAAAAGGCGATGTCTGGGCGAATCGGTAAATCTCTTGCACTAATATGTGCAATGGCTAGTTTTATAGCTGCAATGGGGAGCAGCAGTGTCATTTCACGTGCGGAAGAGTATGCCGGGGACAATATACTCGTGGCTGAACCGGAACAACCTGTGTATGAAGAATCCGAGGGGGATTCAGGGGATGAGATAATAGGGGACTTCATAGAGGCTTCATTAGGATACGACGTGTGTTTCTTTATTAAGAATAAAGTTGACGCGGACATTCCTAATGAACCTGCTAGTCACCCGTCGTCTGATTATTCGGCGGCAATCAGAATAAATAATGACGCTAGGAAAGCCGAATTTGTCTATGATCGGAACTTCGACGAAAGTACGGGCCAGTTTGAATCTGATGGCTTTACAGTTAAGAGCGAAGTTCTGAGTCGTGTAATGAGATTTCCTACAGAGGACGAAATTAAGACAGTTTATCCGGAGTTTGATCCGGAGAGTCAGTATGTCTTTTGGTATGTGTTTAAAAAGGCTTCTACTGCAGAACCTAATACAGATGTTTTCTTGCATGTGGATGGCGTGATCAGGACCAGGCAATACAAAAGCTCTGGCGAAGAGGAGGATGAGCCTGACCCGGCACCAGCATCAGAAGGCAGCACAGAACCTGGAAATGGAGAGCCGGGAAGTGATAAACCTGTAGAAGAGCCTGTATTTGATGCTGAAGATATTTCTTTTAATGTCTATTCTAAGAATGTAGAGAGCATTGTTAGAAATGGAGAAGAATATGTAGGAGGATTTGTTGTAGAAATCCTTGATAAGAACAGTAATCTTCTTATGCAGTATGTATTTGGAATAAATGGACAGCTTATTTCTGAGGATAGCCTTCTGGAAGCATGCCTGACTGGTTCCGGCAATATAGATGCTTCTTTGGGAAATGATATAGGAATTAGCTGGGGAGCAGGAAAGAGTCTTTCTTATAACGGCCTGGCTTTTCATGTAAATGTAGATGCAGCCTACATTAAGAAGGCAAATGATGAGTTTCAGGTTATTCCTCTGCTATTTGCTGGAAGTGAAGTTGAGCCGGGCGAAATTATGGTGTCGGATGCTGCCGGAAATGCTCTCGCAAGTGCGACCAGCGTTCCCAGAGTTGCAGAGAAACACAAGGTAACGGTCACGGCCGGTACTTCTGTTCAAAATGATAATGGTCAGACTCTTACCAATGCAGAAGCGATCGTTTCCGATGGAAGTCTCATGAAAGGACATAGAATTGAGGCTACTTTTAATGGAAGCCAGACAGGTCCCGGAGAGAGCGTTAATGAGATAACTGATATTCATATTTATGATAGTAATGGCAGAGAAGCTACAGCCTATTATGATGTTACTCTTAGGAAGGGAAAGCTCATTCTTGTAGACAGTAAAGCCTCTGAGGCAGATGATAACAGTACCGGTTCTGCAGTGACAAGAGTTCTTGTCAGGGATGAGAACGAAACAACGATCAGTAACAGTCAGCATGCACTTGGCTCAGGCAGAGATGATACTGATAGCATCAAGACTGGAACTGCTACAGCTTCTCTTAAGAAAATGTCTTACGGTGATAAGACTGTAAAGGCCGGACAACTTGATTCAGACAAAAAAGCTTTTGCTGACGGGCAAGTTCTTGGCGCCAGAAGGGCAGATACTAGTGACAATACTGTGAATGCTGGAGCGAGGCTGGCGCTGATAGTGCTGTGTCTGATGCTTATATCTATAATTGAAATAAAAAGAAATAAAACGAAATAAAGTATAATATTTTATCTAAAAAGTGTCGATAAGATTTATGTATGAAATCTTGTTGGCACTTTTTTGTGTGCAATTTTGACGGAGGCAGGTTATGTCTGGAAGATTACTTAGAAGAATAGGGAAAACTATTATATGTGTTGCCTTGGGGGCAGTTATTCTTTTTAATTCTCCTGTCGTGAGCAGAGCTTATGATGATACAGTTTCTATATCTGAAGATACCTATAATACTCTTACAAAGGGAACCAGGGTGTACAACGGAGTGGACTATGGCGCCAAGTATGGCTACAATCCGCTGTACTATTTCCTTAATTATAACGACCTTAGAATTGCTTACGGTGCTGATCCTGCCAAGCTTGTGGAGCACTATGCTTTGTTTGGAATAAAGGAAAACAGAGTTGCCAATAGACAGATCACCAGGGGAGCTCATTCCTGGGGCAGCAGTAATGAGTATATAGTTCCGTCAAATCAGCTGACATCAAAACAAAGCAATGGAATGACGGTTATTCCGGAACAGCTTCATAATAATGGTGGAATGAACAAACGACAGGACGTCGAGGCCAGAAGCGTTGCTAAGCAATTGGCGGACAGTATTTATGAGATTGTAATGCTGGCAAATAATCCGAAAGATAGTAAGAAAAACAGCAGTTCCAGTGGCAGCAGCCAGGAGGAAGAAAAGCCGGTTATTAACGAGATACAGATGGTGGCATATGCTACCGGAGTTGTCCAGGCTTATTGTAAGGCTGGAAGAGAACTGACAAGGGAAGAAGTTGCCGCCACTAATAGCAAGGTATATAGAACATCCTATGGAGTTTTCTGTGCTCATGAGTTTACCAGTGCTGGAGCTACAAGAGCTTTGGGACTTATCCTGGATTATCTTGATGCTGATATACATAGGGATTATCCGGATGCGCCTCCAATTAAGTGGGTACATGTCAATGCAAATACCTGGAATCTGCAGTTCTGCCAGATTGCATGTAACAATCATGAAGCCTATGCAGATGCTATAAATGGCATTGCCGGATATGGCAAGCACCCTACTCAGGGCGGAGTTGAGAAAGATATTCAGACCTATGTCAGTGTTGCTACTTTGACGCAGATTATCAATACAAGACCTCCTTATACTGACAATGATCTTTATAGTACTCAGGATCTTCCTAAGAATACTAATCCTATGTCGGGTCAAGTTTTAGACTATTAATGATAATAATGGGATATAAGTTGAAATATTTGGAAATGACAATGAGAAAAAGATGTTTGGGCTTTATTTCAATAATATTAATACTGATTCTCTTTTGCACTACAACAGTTTCGTCAAAGGCTACAGGCGGATATGGCGGATTTGGTGGAGAGACGATTGATGCGTCCACTTTTGGGAGTGACTATCGTATTACAACGATCCATATAGGAAGTAATGTAAGTAAGATTTCTTCGTCTGCCTTCAGAAACCTGATCAATCTCAGGGCTATCACTGTTAGCAGCAATAATCCTTCCTATGCTTCTTACAGTGGATGCCTCTATGACAAGGACTTTACCGAGCTTTTATGCTTTCCTGCTAATCTTTCAGGTGCATATATCCCGGAAAGTGTTGTATCAATTGGAAAATACGCTCTTTACGGAGTGCCTGATAAGCTTAAGAAAAACATAGTGGACGTGGTCGAGAGCCAGGCTTCAGAAAATGGGACAGATATGGATTTCCCGGGAGCTCACTTCGTTCATGTAGACAATTTGGTGAAGTGGAGATGCGCTGATGGAACGGTCATAGTTCCTAATTCTGACCTAATGGCAATGTGTGCGTCAGTTGTGAATGATTGCACAACCTACAATATGAAAAGAAGTAACCAGCTTGAAAACTGCTTTTACTATACGGCGGAGATTCTGTCCTATGAAAGAAGCATGGATACTCCTTCAGGGGACTGGACCAGAGAATATGCAGAAAAAGCTCTTTTAACCGGAAGGACAAACTGCTATGGCTATGCTGCCGCTTTTGCATATATAGCCAGCGGACTGGGGTACGAAGCAAGAGTATGTACAGGAACAGTTACCTCTTCTCTTGGAGGAAGAACAGCCCACGCCTGGACAGAAGTCAAGGTGGGCAGCAGGTGGTATGTTTTTGATGCTGAAATGCAGGATGCCAAGGGAGATGGGTACTACAAACAGACATATGACAGTTACCCGGCAGGACCTTTGGAAACAGAGATGATTTATAAGGTGAGCTTTTGATTTAATAATTTTAGCTCTAAGGTAAATGAAGTATCTGACCGAAATATTCTTTGCAGTTTTGTAAATGATTTTTTGGGAGGTAAGATGAAGAGACTTATAGGTATTACAGTTTCTATAGCAGGATTGATTTTATCAGTATTTGTAATAAATCTTTTGATGTACAGTTTTGTGCCTTCATATCATGATGCACTTGAAGCTGCAGTTGAAGGAAACAGCGACATTCCCACGGTTACGGTTGATGAAGCCGGCAATGTTATGATCCACGAGAGATCCGGTAAGGTTCCAAGGGCATTAGCTATAGTCGACCTTGAAGATGCGGAAAACATAGAAACACCACTGGCATCAAATATTGAAAATGATAAGTATGTAGTTGTAGAAAAAGCTGCTAAAGTAAAGGAAGATGCGGAACAGGAACAGCCGCAGAAGCAGATCATTGACAAGGAATACCACGAGGACTGCGGAACAGGCAAGGGATATTGGGTTATCACTTATTCTGATGGAAGTACAAGCGTTGAGTGATAGTGAATAGCAAATCCGCTAAATATGCCTGTTTTTCGTTATTTCTTTTACCCTGAAATATGTTAAGAAATGTAAAGAAAATTATAAGATTTTGTTAATATATGAATGCCCACAGGGTGTTAATATTATGGTGAAGAAATGGATGTCTTTTCATAGATGCCACAGGGGTGTTTAATATGCATCAGGTTACCTATATTTCTTATGGAGAAGGAACTGTAGATATCGTGCTGGATTCATCCAGTCTCAATGAGGTCTCGGCGCCGGAGTTCAGGTTCGGAGACTATTCTAAGGTTGTTACTTCATGTTTTACTCAGAAAGAACTTGATAGGATCAGTAAAGGTGAGAACGCGGAGATCATCTTTTCTTTTGTTGTCTCTGATGAGGCAGAGGATGAGCTGATGCAGGGGGAATATAGCTCTGCCATCGAGGAAAACGAGGCAATTTTCGGCAAACTTAACGAGGGCATTTATGTGGATATAGACGCGGTTAAGTCTTTTGATGATGGAAAAGACATTCCGCTTTCGGATATTTCGTCAGATATAGATATTCAGGTGGATATTCCTCTTTATCTGATAAACGAGGATAGATACTATTACTATCTGACTAACAAGATGGGAAAATATGAGCTGTTTGAGGATTCAACTCCGGACGCGGATGTGCTGACGGTTAATACAGATACGATCAGCTCCGGGCTTATTCTATATCAGGATAGGATGGAGAGTCTGATAGATCATAGCAAGAAGAGTACGACAATAAGTCTGCAGTATGTGCTTATAGCAGGGATTTTCTGCCTTATAGGACTGTGGTTTTTAGTAGATCATTTTCACAAGAATTGTGCGTAATATTATCTTTTTTTTTAGGTGATTTTGTGATAGTATATAGTCTATTGCTAAATTTAGCTTTTTTTACTTAATATAATTGTGTGGGGCAATGCGATGAAAAAGAAAATGATCTGCTATATGATTATAGCGGCATTGGCGCTTTCTATTATGGCGGGATGCTCTAATAAACAGGAGAGCGAACCTGTTCAGGAATCTGTAGCATATAGTTCTTATAGTGATGCCAAAGTAGGGGTCTGTATTTATCAGAAGTCCGACAATTTCATGTCCCTATTTAGCAGTGAACTTGTTAAATACCTTGTTTCAAGGGGCTTTTCCAAGGACAATATAATACTTTATGACAGTAACAACGATGAAAATGTCCAGTTGTCTCAGGTTGAGGAGCTGATTGCATCCGGTATCAATGCGCTTATTATCAATCCTGTCAATTCTTCGGTTGCGCATTCTATCACCGACATGGCTTCAGCATCGAACATTCCGCTTGTGTATATTAATAGAGAACCAAGCGGCGATGAAGAGAACAGATGGGAGATGTATCAGCTTGATGTTTGCTACGTTGGATGTGATGCAAGACAATCCGGTATATATCAGGGGGAAATTCTTTTATCTCTTGGCAAGAACAAGCTTGATCACAACGGCGATGGCAAGATTCAGTACTTTATGATCGAAGGTGCTCCTGAGAATATTGACGCAGGTTATAGAACCCTTTATTCAGTTTCGGCGCTTCAGAATTCTGAAATGGAGATGGATTGTCTTCTTGATGAAGTTGGAAACTGGGATGAAACTACAGCTTCACTACTTGTGAGCAAAGGAATCCAGAACGGGCTTAAACCTGAGGTGATCATTTGCAACAATGATGCGATGGCACTTGGAGCTATCAAGGCAGCAGAAAAGTCAGGACTGGTTCCTGGCGAAGATGTCTATATTGTTGGCGTTGATGCGTTACCTGAAGCTATTGAAATGATAAAGGCCGGCAAACTGGCAGGCACTGTTTACAATGATTATGTTCTTCAATCCCACAAATCTGCAGATGCAGTTATCAATTACCTTAAGGGCATCGGCAATGAGCATTACATTGGATGTGATTATGTAAAGGTAGATATTGATAATGCAGAGAGCATCGCAGGTCTCACTAATACTGACGAAGAAGACATTGATTGAACAGGCCTGATGTGTAGCAGAGGGCGATAGGGGCTGGGCTAATGATTAGTAGAAGGTGATAGTGCCTGGAATTGCATAAGGATTAGCAAGTAGATATTATTTTTTATTTTGATGATTTGTATACGATAATAAATTTTGGTTGATTTTATTATCTGACCGTTATATAATTGAGAACGTCGTCGGGGTGTGGCTCAGTTGGTAGAGCACTATCTTAGGGAGGTAGGGGCCGCGTGTTCGAATCACGTCACTCCGATTGCATTGAAACCGCTCAGTCTGAGCGGTTTTTTATATATTATGAAATTCCTTCGGATTTCCT
>JAEEGL016556988.1_pt1 | contig 24940 bp, 15 predicted proteins | sample 9134231 | NCBI WGS metagenome assembly JAEEGL01 (sample SAMN16246548, study PRJNA631951) | gut metagenome | biome: gut microbiome; feature: rumen; material: fiber-attached | host: Bos | place: Iran: Karaj | collected 2018-10 | reverse complement strand
GAAGCTGCCTTTGCTACCAGTCTCTACTTCATCTTCCGTACATTGGGATGTCTGACAGGTTCGTTCTTCCTTCGCGTCTTGAAAACACGCACCTTCTTTATCATCAGTGTAGTAATGATGGCGTTGAGTATGGCACTCTTGTTTGCCGGACAGTCTCAGTGGGCACTCTATGCAGGTATCGCTCTGGTTGGCTATGGCAACTCCAATATCTTCTCCATTGTGTTCAGTCAAGCGTTGCTCTCTGTGCCCGACAAGCAGAACGAAGTTAGCGGTTTAATGATCATGGGTCTGTTTGGCGGTACCATCTTCCCATTGATTATGGGCTTTGCAAGCGATGCCATTGGACAGGCAGGTGCCGTATTGGTGATGGCTGTAGGTGTAGTTTATCTGTTGTCATTTATCAAACAAGTTAAAGCATAATTAATTAATATGAAAGATATAGTTGTGGGAATGGGCGAGGCATTATTTGATTGCCTTCCCGAAGGAAAAAAGATAGGTGGGGCTCCTGCTAATTTCGCCTATCATGTGTCACAGTTTGGTTTCAAGAGTTGTGTGGTAAGTGCTGTCGGTAACGATGAGGATGGTGATGAGATTATGCGTATCTTTAGCGAACGTAATCTGAATACATTGATAGAACGTGTGCCATTCCCTACAGGCACTGTACAGGTTACTCTCGATGAAAAAGGTGTACCATCTTATGAGATCAAGAAAGGTGTGGCATGGGACAATATCCCATTCACTAACGAGCTGAAAGCACTGGCACATAATGCACGTGCCGTATGCTTTGGTTCTTTGGCACAGCGTAATGTGGTGAGTCATGATACCATCGTGAAATTCTTGGAGGAGATGCCTAATGATGCTGATACATTAAAGATTTTTGATATTAACCTTCGTCAGAGTTTCTATACTCCTGCTTTGCTGGAGGAGTCGATGGGACGTTGTAATATTTTGAAGATTAATGATGAAGAATTGGAGCTGGTTAGTCGTATGTTTGGTTTCCATGCCATTTCACAGGAAAACAAGTGCTGGATTCTTTTGGCTAAATATGGTTTGAAAATGCTTATCCTTACTTGTGGTACTGATGGTAGTTATGTGTTTACTCCTGGTAAGGTCTCCTTCCAACCTACACCTCGTGTGGCAGTAGCTGATACCGTAGGGGCAGGCGATAGTTTTACTGGTGCTTTCACTGCTGCAATTTTAGCAGGCAAGCCTGTAGAGGAGGCACATAAGTTGGCCGTAGAGGTCAGTGCATTTGTTTGCACACAGAGTGGTGCTATGCCAGTACTCCCTGATGACTTGAAGGCTCGCTTAGCATAAGTTTTCTATAGATAAAAAATTAGAGCGCTAACCATTAGTTAGCGCTCTAATTCATTAACCCAATATGTTTGTGGTTTAGTCTGATAACAGATCTTTAAGAAAATTGTTAAGATCTTCGTCTAAACCCTTGAGCAATTCATCAGTAACAATCAATGTGTCATCGTCTATGAGCAGCAGTTCGGCAATGGTCTCCTTGTCTTCGTCCACATAAACGAAAGAGTAGGGCTGAATGATTTGCAAGTTAGCAAAATCGCCTGCGTCTTTCATCTCATGAAGCACAGAAGTAAGTGCTTCTGTTACTATCTCATCGAAATCGTCACCCTCGTATGCTACCCATTCCCTGATAGTGGTATGTCCCAACTCAACATCATCGTCATCTATTATACTGCAAGTTCCCGTCTGAGGGTTGGCTTGTATGTGTAAATCGGTGACAAAAGTATCGCTTTCGACAGAAAATTTGCCGACAGCTTTACGTATGGTAGCCTTGAGCTGTGCGAGTGATGAATCGTTCAGTTTCATATTACAGTGAATATTTATGAGGCAAATATAAACATTTTTTGTAAAAGTGTTATGCTATTGCTTAAAAATCTTAATTAAAACGCTGCATCTGCATCTTTACGCTGGCATAACTCTGCTTTCTCGTGTTCAATTGCTGAAGATAAATGCCTGCCAATTGTGCCACCTCACCTTCGTTGGCTTGCAAGGCATATTGTTGTGCCTTGGTAGCCCACTCAATAGCCTGATCAATATTATCAAGCATCTCGTGTCCCAGAGCTAGATTGTAGGATGCATACATTTTCTTCTTGTTACTCTTGCTCTCGTCGAAAGCCTTTTGCCACAAAGTCGTGGCTTCATCCCATCTGTCTTCTTTCACATAAACAGCAGCATCGCGCATAAGAACAGAGCCATTTGAGAAATAGTAGCGGGTGGCTGATTCCCAATAGGGTACAAAAGTCTTAGCTATAAACTCGCCAGCAAAGTGTGATGCCTCCCTAACAACCGTTTGTTGGTTGGGCAATCCATGCACTGATTCGTTGATATCATCACCAAAACCTTGCCAGAATATGCTGTCAACTTTGTTGATAGGTGTGCGAGCAGTTTGCTTAGGAAGATACACACGTATAGTAGAGGCCACCTTGACATCGGTACTGGCTACAAATATGCCTGTATAATAGTCTGGTTCAGCCTTTGACACTGAACGTAGTTCAAGGTTCTCCAAGGCGATTAGGAAATCAGCACCTAGCTGTTGTGTTAATTCACTAACTTCTTCGCGTGTGAGGGCTTGGCGGCGTTCTTCTCTATCGCCAGCACGTAAAGCAGAGTCACAGATGATTACTGTATCAAAATAGTCTCCATCTGCCAATGCCTGTGCCAATGCTTCAGTAGCTATTTTACTGTCACCAGAAATGTACTGCGTTTTGAGGTACTGCATACGTGCATTTAAATCAGGTTCGTCAGTAAACTGACTTGCCAATCTAGTAGGAGCATTCTCCACTACGTTGTTCACTACAGCCACTTTTCTGAGTTCGTTAGGGAAACTCATCTCAGCAGGGAGTAGGTAGTCGATAGTCAGATAGTCTATACTTTGGCAACCCCACAGCAATGTTAAACCAAACAATGAAAGCAATACCTTTTTCATAGTCAACTCATTTAACTAATAATCTTTCGTAAATCAATACTATTACAGTCCCTTTCCATGGCAGTTCTTGAATTTCTTGCCACTACCACATGGACATGGATCGTTGCGCCCTACAGTCTTAGGTGCCACATATGGAGTTCTTTGCTGTTCACGGGTATCATGTGCTGCAGCTGCCTGTTGTGCAGGGTCACCACCAGATACAGAACTTGTATCGCGCTTGTTCTCGCGTAGTTGGCTCATGTCTTGTCTTCTTTCAGGAGCAGCCTGCTGTACTTGCTGAGGCTCTTGGAGAGGAATTTGTCCACGCATTAATATTGAGATGGTGTCATTGTTGATGATTTCCACCATATCGTCAAACAACTTAGCAGAATCAAGTTTGTATAGTACCAGAGGGTCTTTCTGCTCGTAACGAGCGTTCTGCACAGAATTACGCAGTTCATCGAGGCTACGAAGGTTTTCCTTCCATTCTTCATCAATCACATGCAACAGAATAGATTTCTCGAACTGCTTAACGATTGACTTGCACTCGGTTTCGTAAGCTTCTTTGAGGTTACAAGAGATATTATATACCTTGCGTCCATCTGTGATAGGGATAAGGATATTCTCATACATCTGACCTTGAGTTTCAAACACTTGCTTGATGACAGGATAAGCAATCTCAGCCATGTGATCGGTGCGCTGTTTGAAGTTTACCATTGCATTGTCGAAAATCATGCCAGCCAAATCTTCCTTATTCTTGTTCATGAAATCGTTTTCGTCAAATGGCGTTTCCAATGCGAAAGTCTTGAGAACTTCCATCTTGCAGTCATCGTAGGTAGCTAATTGGGTTGCATTGAAACAACGTTCCCAAATCATGTTGGCAATATCCATACCGATACGCTCACCCATAAGTGCATGACGGCGTTTTTCGTAGATAACGGTACGCTGTTTGTTCATCACATCATCGTAGTCGAGCAAGTGCTTACGGATACCAAAGTTATTCTCTTCCACTTTCTTCTGTGCATTCTCAATAGAGCGGGTGATGAGGCTGTGCTCCAGTACCTCACCATCCTTGAATCCCATGCGGTCCATGAGATGAGCCACCTTTTCAGAAGCAAATTTGCGCATCAGATCGTCTTCCAAGGAAACAAAGAATACTGATGAACCCGGATCTCCTTGACGACCAGAACGGCCTCTCAACTGACGGTCTACACGACGTGACTCATGGCGCTCAGTACCAATGATAGCTAAACCACCAGCTTCGCGCACCTCAGGACTCAACTTGATATCAGTACCACGACCAGCCATGTTGGTGGCAATGGTAACAGTACTTGTTTGACCAGCCTGTGCCACAATTTCAGCCTCACGTTGGTGCAACTTAGCATTCAGTACGTTGTGCTTAATTTTGCGCATAGCCAACATACGGCTCAAGGTCTCAGAGATTTCAACTGAGGTGGTACCCACCAATACTGGGCGACCTTGATTAACCATATTCTCGATTTCTTCAATTACGGCCTTGTATTTCTCACGTTTAGTCTTATAAACGCGATCGTTCATGTCTTTACGGATAACTGGACGGTTAGTCGGTATTACCACTACCTCTAACTTGTAAATATCCCAGAACTCGCCTTCTTCTGTTTCTGCCGTACCAGTCATACCAGCCAGTTTGTGATACATACGGAAGTAGTTCTGCAAAGTGATGGTAGCAAAGGTTTGTGTGGCACCCTCAATCTTTACACGCTCTTTGGATTCTACAGCTTGGTGCAACCCATCTGACCAACGGCGACCTTCCATGATACGACCTGTCTGCTCGTCCACAATCTTTACCTCACCATTGAGTACCACATAATCCACGTCGATTTCAAACATGGTGTAAGCCTTCAATAACTGGATAAGGGTATGTACACGTTCAGCCTTAGTAGAGTAAATGTTCAGCATCTCATCCTTTTTGGCCAGACGTTCTTCGTCATTCAAACTCTTGTCATTCTCCAATTCAGCCAATTGTGTCACTATGTCAGGTAGTACGAAGAAATCCGGTTCAGAAGTGTAGCTACTTAGTTCCTCAAAACCCTTATCAGTAAGCTCCACACTCTTCAGTTTCTCGTCAATTACGAAGTAAAGCGGGTCAGTTACCTCGTGCATACGCTTCATGTTCTGCTCCATATAGATTTCTTCGGTAGCCAGCATTCCAGTCTTAATGCCTTGTTCGCTTAAGAACTTAATCAAAGGCTTGTTCTTTGGTAATGCCTTATGGCTTCGATAGAGAGCCAGAAATCCATCTTCTACCTCTTTCTTGTCTTCTGAATAGATCAGTTTACGAGCTTCTGCCAAGTATTTGGTAGCCAAGTCGCGCTGTTTAGCTACGAGACGTTCTACAAAAGGACGGAAATCCTCGAACAGTTTGGTGTCTGCATTCTGAGGAATAGGACCAGATATAATAAGAGGAGTACGTGCATCATCAATCAATACAGAGTCCACCTCATCGACAATGGCGTAGTTGTGCATACGTTGTACTAAGTCTTGTGGACGAGTGGCCATGTTGTCACGTAAGTAGTCGAAACCAAACTCGTTATTAGTTCCGAAAGTAATATCGGCCAAATATGCATTGCGACGAGCTATTGAGTTAGGCTGGTGCTTGTCGATACAATCGACACTCAGCCCGTGGAACATGTAAAGAGGACCCATCCATTCGGCATCTCGTTTTGCCAAATAGTCGTTTACAGTTACCACATGTACACCATTTCCAGTTAAGGCGTTGAGGAATACAGGCAGGGTAGCCACAAGGGTCTTACCTTCACCTGTTGCCATCTCAGCAATCTTGCCTTGATGTAGTACTACACCACCGATCAGCTGAACGTCATAGTGTACCATGTTCCATGTCGTCTCATTACCACCAGCCACCCAGTGGTTCTGATAGATGGCTTTATCGCCCTCAATTCGTACAAAATCATGGGTGGTTGCCAAGTCACGATCAAAGTCGGTAGCTGTAACCACTATTTCTTCATTTTCAGAGAAACGCTTAGCTGTTTCCTTTACGATGGCGAATACCTGAGGCAACACCTCATTAAGTTTTTCCTCAAAGAGATCAAGTATCTCTTTCTCTATCTTGTCGATTTGCGCGAAGATAGGTTCGCGGTTTTCTAATTCAGTTTCTTCAATCTTAGCTTTCAGTTCATCAATCTTGGCACGTTTTTCAATAGCAGAATCCTGTACATAACGTCTAATTTCCTGCGTCTTTGCACGTAGAGAATCGTTATCAAGTTGTTCAATTTCTGGTGAGGCAGCCTTGATTTTGTCAATCCAAGGCTTGATTTCCCTCATGTCTTTCTGCGACTTGTTGCCGAAGATTTTTGTCAAAAAATCATTAAATCCCATTATGTTATCTTTTTATTATTTCGTTGAAACAAATGTGTATTCTTTGCATTCAAACTGCAAAGGTACACTTTTTTGCTGACTTATCAGCCTATTTTTAGAAAAAATAGCTTATTCTGCTCGTTGAAACACCACTAGCGGCCGTTGGGGAGTAAGAATGAAAGAGAAAAGGTTTCGTTCTGTTTATTCTGCCAACGGTAGTAGTGAACAGCCATTGGGAGCACGAATGTGGATAGTATTTGCAATGGTAGGAGCGATTCGTTCTGCTACCACTGGAGTATTGATAGTTGCTGCCTTAAAGGAAGGATGAAGAATAATGAATGGCGCAGGTGTAACAGATTTACTCACAGTCTTTTTTTCTTGTGTCTGCTCATCTACAATTTGCCATCCTGGCAATACTTCGATAACCAAATCTCCAGAACGTTTATTGTGGTAACCGTTGCGACTGCGCTCAGTACGTTCTGAGTAGGGTGCCAATAACAGACGATTAGCCGAATAGACCTCGTTTACACCACTGAACTGCACCAAAAACTCTGAAGCTTTCTGCTGGATATCTGCCAAATCGAGACGTTTGTTTTCTATCAACTTGTGGTTGAGGAATATTTGTTGGTCATAGAAGTTCTCTACATATTCCCCTTCGCCATAAGTGGCCATGAGAAACATGTTCAACAAGGTGGCACAACGATTGAGATAGAACTCTCCTGAAGGAATGTTATATGTTGTAAGATCTTGATATACAGGATCAGTAAATCCTGTAGACGAGACGCACAACAATACATGACTCATACCTACCTTGTGCTCTAACATGTCAAGAAGGTTGCCAAGGCAGTTATCGATATTGGTATAAATACCTTGAATTTCCTGTTTAACTATTTGTAGAGGTTGATGCTGGTATGTGCCTGCATAATAAGTGAGTGCAAGGAAGTCAATTGTCTCGTCTCTGCCTATATTACTCTGAGTAAGTAACTCCTCTGTCAATCGGTTTACTTCATCATTTACAGTAGGTGATGTGAGCAAGTGACGATAGCGGTTCACTTGATCTTTATCCTTGACTCTAAGGTCAGGACCTTGCCGGGTGTTATAGTCATTTAGCCACCAGGGGAAGTCTTTGTAATAGGTAGTACTACACCACTTACCAGTTTCGGAATTAATCCAGAAAGCACAATTAGCAGCATGGCCTGCAGAAAGAATGGCAGCATCACGGAAAGGAGCCACCGAATAGATTATAGCTTGATTGTTGGTAGCTATCTTTAGTTCGTCTGGCAAGGTAGAAGAGAGCAACAGAGAAGCAGAGGAGTTCTCGTTCGTGTTGTTGCCCATGAAAGATATGTCATCAACACAATTACGAGGCCTGCCAGTTTCTCGATCTAACCATTCATTACTAATGATGCCATTTACTGAAGGTGTAGTACCTGAGTAGATGGCAGCTATGGCTGAAGCTCTGTCTTTTGCATCAAAAGAAAATTGCACCTGACGGTACACCTTACCATCGCGCATGAGCCTCTTGAACCCTTGAGACCCATAATAAGGTGAGAAGGCATCAATATAGTCACTACGCAACTGGTCGATGGTAAGCGATACCACCAATCGTGTTTGGGCAGATGCTTCTTGCACTTGCCAGCCTCCTATTGTTAGGACTAATATGGTTGCCAATAACTCTTTTTTCATCCTCTTTGGGGTAGTGACAACAGCCAATTGCTTGCTGAACGTACAAGCAAACATAGTGCCAAAGGAAATACAGCGAGCGGAAATCTTTGTGGAATTATCGCCCACAAAATTATAAATAGTGTTAATTCTATAGTCAATGCCATCAAATAGCGGCTTCTCTGCATTTTTCTGACTTTCCTAATGAACCATGGCAATAAAAATAGATGCAGAGGATGGAATAAAAATAATAGATAATTGGGGCTTACTGTCGGGTGTTCTGAAAAGGACGCTAAAAAGGCAAGTAGACATCCAGCAACACCAACTGTAGCAAATAAGATGAGGTCAAATCCCCACATACTTTTACGAGAACGTATCTCGTAAATGGTGAGAACCGTTGTCACAATGAATAAGAACGTAGCACAGCGGAAAGGGGTAAATGGGGTATCTTGACGCATTTTGTCAGCTTCGGGTATGACAACTAACTCTCGGCTTTCAGCCACTAAGGGCTTGGCTTTGCTATTCTGTTCCCCAATAGGGGACTGTCTTAAAACGTCTGTTTCCATATCAGGAACAGTCATTGCTGAGGCGAAAAACATCTCAAGATACAGAGGAATAAACATCATCATCCTACGTGATATCGGCTTGTCAGCCTCACTGCCTAAACACAAATCTATGCCAAATTGTGACCAAGCATTGTAGGTAGTATACTCATGAACGATACTTCGAAAAGATTTGCCAGTATCTGTACTTAACATATCCTCTTTATATTTTATTTCTCTTTGCAAGCACTTCTCTATTAAGTCTCTTGGTCGAGTGGCACAATTGTCGTAGAAGAAATTATAACGATATACACGGTTCTGTGGCTTGTAGTTCTCGTTCAGTAAACCTATCAAGATATTTTTCTCGTCTACACTGAGATTTAGCACCTGTTCTCGCACATCTCGATGACAATAGGCATACCAATCTACAAAATCTTGGTAGGATTGAATGCCCAACAAGTAATCAGTTTGTCCTAATGTGAATCGTAAGGCAAAATTGGGGGTATTGAAACTGAAAATGCCATAATTATAAATAAAATCAATGTTGCGAAAGTCATTTTTCATACGTATGGCTGTATGGCCAAACTGGTTGTACACCTCCACACCTGGACCACAAGTAATGAGACTCACCTGCCACGTGTCAGCAGTATCTGTTGGCAGTGCCAACGAACGGGTCTGTGCAAAGGTGTTGACTCCGCATAAAAGTATCAACAGCCATAAGCCATATTTCAGTTTTATTTGTCTCATTTGGGTACAAAGATAATGTAATCCACAGAATTTTTATCTCACTTTTGTTTTTTTAACGGCATTAAGGACAAAAAACTTTTGTTACATGAAATAAAAGTTGCATCTTTGCAAACGAATTTCTATCTTTAATGGATTGTATACGAATATTAAGTAGAAAAATGAAATATAAACCAACGCTTTTGACGACGATGCTCTTCCTGATTTCAGGAGTAGCTATTGCTCAAAACAACACAAATTCGCCTTACAGCCGTTATGGTTACGGTCAGCTGGCAGAACAAGGTGCAAGTAATAGTAGGGCTATGGGTGGTGTGGCTTATGGTCTGAGAGATAAGGCACACACCAACTTTGCCAACCCTGCATCATATACAGCTGTTGACTCTCTTACTTTTATTTTTGAGGGGGGCATGTCGTTGCAGAATACCAATTTTGACAACGGTATCAACAAAATAAATGCAAAGAATACCAGTCTTGACTATCTGTCCATGCACTTCCGAATAGGTACCAACTTTGGTATGAGTATGGGTTTGCTCCCTTATGCCAATGTTGGTTACGATATGAAAAATGAAACTAAGGATGCAGTGGATAATGAGAAAACTTATGTCACAAATTACTTCGGTGAAGGTGGTTTACACCAAGCTTATGTAGGTTTAGCATATAAAATTAGCCGAAAATTTTCAATTGGTGCAAATATTTCTTATCTTTGGGGTGACGTTGAACACGCAATGATGCTTATCTTCCCGTATAATTCCGATGCGTACGGCGTTATGAAACGTGATCATGTGGGCATCAATAGTATGAAAATTGACATAGGCGCGCAATACTCCTATCAGTTTGGCAAGAAACATTTTGCCACTTTTGGTGCAGTATTTTCGCCAGGATATAATTTAACTAATACAACCTACATCCAAGAAATAGTAGGAAGTTCGAACGCTATTTTAAATGCAAGTTCTAGTGGTTTGTCTTCAAAACAAACTGACTTAGACGTGAAGAACGGTATTCCTATGTCTTTTGGAGTTGGTGTTGCCTATATCTATGATGGACGACTGACAGTAGGAATGGATGTCACATACCAGCAATGGAGTAAGGTATCGTTTATGGGTAACAAAGACGCGTTCGTTGACAGAACTAAGATAGCTGTAGGAGCAGAATTTCAGCCTGACCCAATAGGCAGAAGCCTCTTGAAAAGAATCAAGTACAGGGCTGGTGCCTATTATAACGCTCCTTATTATAAACTCGATGGCGTTAGGGCTTCGAAAGAGTGGGGCGTTTCGGCTGGTCTATCAGTGCCTATACGGTCTCGCTCTTACTTCAATATTTCTGCGCAATATGGTAGAGTGAATGGTCAGACAGTCAACTTTATTAATGAGAACCAGTTGAGGGTAAATATTGGTGTTACGTTCAACGAACGATGGTTCTATAAAACAAGAGTGAATTGAAAATTAATAATAACACTTTAAATTTAATGGCAATGAAAATTAAGAATTTACTTGCAATCGTCCTCCTCGTTGGAGGTTTCAGCACTGCTTTCGCTCAGAGCCAGGAGTGCATCACCAATAGTTCTATTGGTCACGAGGCTGTTAAGGCAAAGAATTATGCTGATGCTTATGAGCCTACCAAGGCTGTCATCAAGGAATGTCCTACGATGAAGTATTACACCTTCACCGATATGATTGATATTCTGCAATCTTTCTTGAGCACTAACCAGAAGGGTACTGCAGAGTATCAGAAGTTTTTTGATGAGCTGATGAATCTTTATGATCTGCGTACCAAATATCTGCCTGAGTTCAGAGCTAAAGGTACCAAAGTTAAGTCTGATGCTGCCGCATTGGCTGATAAAGCTGCTGACTACCTGACTTACGCACCAGAACCAAACCATAAGATTGCTTATCAGTGGTTCAAGGAATCAGTTCAGGGTGATGGTGTTAACACTAAGGCTTCTACTATTATGAACTTCCTCAATGAGTCAATGGCAGTTATGAAAGCTGACCAGTCTCACAGTAATCAGTTCCTGGATGACTATCTTTGGGCATCTGATTTGACTGACCAAGCTATTGCAGCAGCAGCAGATGACAAGGCTAAGGAGAATATGGAAGCTGCTAAGCAAAATGTTCTTGCCGTATTCATTAACAGTGGTATGGCTGACTGCGAGACTTTGCAGAACGTATTTGGTCCTCAGGTTGAGCAGAACAAGAGCAATGAAGCTTTCTTGAAGAACACCATCGCTATCCTGCGTATGATGAAGTGTAACGAAAGCGAAGTGTACTTCACCGCATCTGACTACATGTATCGCATTAATCCAACTGCTGACGCAGCTAACGGTGTAGCTTACATGTACTTCAAGAAGGGCGAATATGAAACTGCTGTTAAGTATTTTGACGAAGCTCTTCAGTTGGAGTCTGACAATGCTAAGAAGGCTGAAATCGCTTACGCTATCGCAGCTTCTCTGTCAACTATCAAGCAGTGGGGCAATGCTAAGAGATATACTCAGCAGGCTATCAGTTTCCGCGATGATTGGGGTGCACCTCATATCCTGATGGCTCAGATCTACGCTGCTAATCCTAACTGGAGCGACGAGCGTTCACTCAATGCTTGCACCTATTATGTATGCGTTGACCGCTTGCAGCGTGCCAAGACTTTGGATCCAAGTTGCGCTGAGCAGGCTGACGAGTTGATCCGCACTTATTCTCGCTACTTCCCGAAGTCTGAAGACCTGTTCATGCAGGGCCTGAAGAAGGGTGACCGCGTCACAGTAGGTGGCTTGGTTGGTGAGACTACCACTATCCGCTAATGAAACCTTTATGCAACTTTATAGAGTTGGCATACATAAACTAATGGGCATAACCACTGTCTTCGTGGCAGTGGTTATGCTTCTTTTTTTCTCTTCATGCTTTGGCAACAAGAAGCAATTGGGCAATGCTGTTACCAATAGGGATTCGTTGCCTGCATTGGAGACACATGATGTGACTACACTGATTTCTGATTCCGGAGTTATTCGTTATCGCATCACAACACCTCTTTGGCTGGTGTTCGATAAACTCAATCCATCGCACTGGTCGTTTGAAGAGGGTGTATATTTGGAAAATTTTGATGAAAACAATGTCGTTCAAGCAGAGATTAAATCTGACACTGCTTATTATTATGACAAGAATAAGCTGTGGGAACTGCGTGGACACGTTGAGATTAAAAACCAGCAAGGTGAGCGTTTCAATACGGAGCTGCTTTTCTGGAATCAGGATACACAGAAAGTGTATTCCGACAAGTTTATCCGTATTGAGCAAATTGACCGAATCATCACCGGACACGGCTTTGATTCAAACCAGCAGTTTACAGTCTATACCATTCACAAGCCAGAAGGTATCTTCTATGTGGATGAAGACAAGATGGCTGCTACCCCTGCTGACAGTCTGGCTACAGAAGAACCTAGCGCTGCTACTGCTCCTAGACCTAAGGGAACATTGCCTTTGGAAAAAATGTAAACTATATAAATGAATACACTGATTTGCCTTTTGATAGCTGTGCTTTTCTCCGCTTTTTTTTCAGGTATGGAGATAGCTTTCGTATCTGTCGACAAACTGCGCTTGGAGATGGATCGTAAGCCAGGTATCACTTCTTCTATCCTCTCACATTTCTTTCATCATTCCAGCAATTTCATTTCTACCATGCTCGTGGGCAACAATATTGCTCTCGTTATCTATGGTATTTTGATGGCACAAATACTCGACAAATACTTGTTGGGAGGTATTGGCAATGAGTTTGTGGTTTTGTTGCTACAGACTGTTATCTCTACAATGATTATCATCGTCACTGGTGAATTTCTGCCTAAGACGTTCTTCAAGATGAACCCCAATCTCATGTTACGCATTTTTGCTATACCTCTTTATATATTATACATCATTTTATATCCTGTTTCCAAATTTGCCTCCTTGCTTTCTTATGTTTTGCTGAGGCTATTCGGACAAAAGGTCAACCGTGAGGTAGAGGAGAAGGTGTTTGGTAAGGTGGATCTTGGTTATTTTGTTACTTCAAGTATTGAGAACGCAGAGAATGAGGACAATCTGGGCTCTGAAGTTAAGATATTTCAGAATGTGCTTGATTTCTCATCAGTAAAGCTGCGTGACTGTATGGTTCCTCGTACTGAAATTTTGGCTTTAGACGTTAAGACACCAGTAGCTGAACTAATTAATACATTTATAGAATCTGGTAATTCACGTATCATCGTATTTGATGGAAATATTGATAACATACTCGGCTATATACATTCAGCAGAGATGTTCCGAAATCGGAACAATTGGGTGAAAAGTATCAAAGCTATGCCCATTGTTCCTGAAACCATGTCTGCGCAAAGGTTGATGAAGAAGTTCATCAAAGATAAGCAGACTATGGCTGTAGTAGTAGATGAATTTGGTGGAACATCTGGCATCATTACCCTTGAAGATTTGGTGGAGGAAATATTTGGCGAGATAGAGGATGAACACGATAGCTCTAACTACGTATGCAAGAAAGTAGGGGAGAACGAGTATGTACTATCAGCCCGATTGGAAATAGAACGCGTAAATGAAACATTTGATCTCGACTTACCTGAGTCTGATGACTATCTCACACTGGGTGGCTTGATTTTGGATCGTTATCAAAGTTTTCCCAAGTTGCACGAAACGGTGGTAATTGACAAATACAGCTTTAAAATTATCAAAGTGTCAGCCACAAAAATCGAACTTGTTCGTCTAAAAGTGAACGAATAGAGCTATTTGGCAATTTTTTTTTGAAAAAAAACAATAGGGTATTAGTATTTTTTGTACCTTTGCACCGTTTTTGGAAATAAAAGCCATGAACATAAAAACTTATCGAATAAAAAACTTAAAAAATTAAATATGGCAGCTTTACAAGAAATCAGGTCTCATGGACCGTTGTTGATTGGTGTGATTGCCTTGGGCTTGTTTGCCTTCATCGCAGGTGATGCGTGGAAGGTAATAGCTCCTCGTCAGTCACAGGATGTAGGTGAAGTAAATGGAAATAAGATTTCTGCTCAGGATTTCCAGGCATTGTTTGAGGAATATGCCGATGCAGTGAAGTTCTCACAGGGTCTCACCGCATTAACCGACGAGCAGAACGATGCAGTTAAAGATCAGGTTTGGCAGGCATATGTCAACAACCAGTTGATCGAGAACGAGGCTAAGAAACTAGGTCTCACTGTTTCAGACGAAGAAGTACAGGATATTATTGATCAGGGAACAGCTTCTATTTTGGCTAATACTCCTTTCTTGAATCAAACCACTGGAACATTCGATAAGGATATGCTGAACATGTTCTTGGTAAACTATTCAAGCATGAATGCTTCGAATACGTCTGCTGATGTTATGCAGCAGTACCAGCAGGTTTACAAATATTGGACTTTTATTGAGAAGACTTTACGTCAGAACCGTCTGGCTGAAAAATATCAGGCATTACTTAGCAAATCTTTACTTTCTAACTCTGTTGAGGCACAGAACAGCTTTGATGCTCGTACTACTCAGACCGACTTCCTGATGGCAGCACTTCCATACAGTTCAGTACTCGATTCTTCAATTGTTGTTACTGATGCTGAAATCAAGGCTCGCTATGAGAAGAACAAGGAGCAGTATCGTCAGCTAGTAGAAACCCGCGACGTACGTTATATCGACGTACAAGTTGTGGCAAGTCCTGAAGATCGTGCTGCTCTTGAGGCCGAGATGGAGGACTATACAGAACAGTTGAAGGGAGAGGTAGCCGACTATACTACTTTCATCCGTCAGTCTGGTTCTGAGCAGCCTTTTGTTAATCTCTATTACACAGTTAAAGCTTTGCCATCTGATGTAGTGGCTCGTCTGGATTCTGCTGCAGTTGGTGAGGTGTTCGGTCCTTATTACAATGCAGCTGACAATACACTTAACTCTTTCAAGAAGTTGGAAGTTGCCAACATGGCAGACTCAATTCAGTTCCGTCAGATTCAGGTAACTGGTGAGACACAAGCTCGTGCACAGGAACTGGCAGATAGTATTTTTACTGCTATAAAGGGTGGCGCTAAGTTCGAGGAACTTGCACAGAAGTATGGTCAGACTGGTGAAGCAGTATGGATTACTTCTGCTAATTATGAAGGCGCTCAAGTAGATGGTGACAATCTGCGTTACATTAACGCAATTACTACTCTGCCTCAGAATGAACTAACCAACCTTAACCTGAGTCAGGCTAACGTTATCATGGAGGTAGTTGCTAAGAAGGCTGTTCAACCTAAGTATAAAGTAGCTATTGTAAAGCGTCCTGTAGAATTTAGCAAGGATACTTATAATAAGGCATATAATAACTTTAGTGAGTTCGTTGCTGCAAATAATACCTACGAGAAGATGGTAGCTAACGCAGAAGATGCAGGTTTCCGTCTTTATACTCAGGGTGAGGTGCAGAATTCTGATCATACTATCGGTTCTATTCGTAACACAAAGGACGCTCTCAAGTGGGTATTCGAAGCTAAGGCTGGTGATGCATCAGGTCTTTACGAGTGTGGTGAGAGTGACCGTTTGATGCAGGTAGGTGTAGCTCGTATCAATAAGGTGGGTTATCGTCCATTGGCATTAGTGCAGGATGAAATCAAGCGTGAACTTATCCGTGAGAAGAAGGGTGAGCAGTTGTTGGCTAAGGCTGCAGGTGCATCTTTCGAGCAGTTGAAGGCTATGGATGAAGCTGTAAGCGATTCTGTTAAGCGTGTATCATTCTCATCTCCTGCTTATGTGGCTGCTATTGGTGGCGCAGAGACTATTATTAGTGCAGATGCACTTGTTGGTAAGCAGGGTGTAGCAAGTGCTCCTCTCAAGGGTAATTATGGCGTCTATGTACTGGAACCATATGCACAGAACAAGACTAACGACACTTATGATGCCTCAGTAGAAAAGGTAACCTTGCAGAACAACAAAGTGAACATTGCTCGTCAGCAATTTGGCAATGACCTTTATCTGAAGGCAAACGTTAAGGATACTCGTTATCTGTGGTTCTAATAAGGTTTTGTATATCTCAATCATATTTTTGAGAAAGGGTTGGCTTTCATTAAGAAGCCAACTCTTTTTTATTTAAAAAGTATGAGTTATTAATTTATTGTTGTATCTTTGTTCCCATATGGACAATTAATATTTTACAACCATGAAACGAATCTTTTTTTTATCGATGCTCTGCATGACGATAGGTATGCAGGCTCAACAGCGAAACTCAGTAACGAGTATCCTTGAGGTGCTGGATGTACAGACAGGTGAACGTACCGTTCTTAAGGAGTTCCCATATTTGATTGAGGCTCCGAACTGGTCTGTAGATGGTAAGTGGATTATTTATAATAGTAGTGGTTTGATCTACAAGTTGGCAGCAGATGGAAAAGGTGAGGTAGGTCTTATCAATACCGAATATGTGGTACGCTGCAACAATGACCATGTACTTTCTACCGATGGCAAGTCAATAGCTGTTAGCTCTAGTCCTTCTCCAACAGGTGGCACATCGCTTATCTATACGCTTCCATTGGAAGGTGGTACTCCCAAACTTATCACACCTTGGGGGCCTAGCTATCTGCATGGATGGAGTCCTGATGGCAAGACATTGGCCTATTGTGCTTTCCGTAGTGTAGCCGAGGGTGCTGACATCTATACTATCTCTGTAAATGGTGGCGAGGAAACACGTCTTACCACAGCTGAAGGACTTGATGATGGTCCTGAGTATAGCCCAGATGGAAAGCATATTTGGTTCAATAGTGTACGTACAGGTCTCATGCAGGTGTGGCGCATGAATGCAGATGGATCTGAGCAGACCCAGATGACGTTTGACGAAACCCGCAATGCATGGTTCCCACATGTATCTCCAGATGGCAAGCAAGTAATCTATATTACTTATCATGTAGGTGACCTGGAGCCAGGACAGCATTTGGCCAACTACAATGTTGAGTTGTGGTTGATGCCAGCAACTGGTGGTCAACCCAAGCGTGTGGCAGAACTCTTTGGTGGTCAGGGTACCATCAATACCAACTCATGGGCGCCAGATAGCCGCCACGTAGCTTTTGTTAGCTATCGTTTGAATGGAAGCAAATAATAAAATTATCGTCAATGTATTCTAAATAATAAAACCAGCCACTTGTATTCCAATTAAGGATAACAAGTGGCTGGTTCTTTATGTGCGTTTGGTACAATGCAAAGGCTCTGCATTATTTCGCCTCAATACTATTCTTGCCACCATGCAGGTTGTAGGTCTTGTCAGCCCATACAAGTGTGCCTGTAACATGGGTCGGCAGTTCAATCTCTGCTTTAAGGGCATTGCCATTCTTCTTATAGCTTACCTTGATGTCACCTTGTGGATGTGGCATATTGCCGCCTATCTGCTTAATGTCGCCCAAGCGAGGCTCAATCTTCACTTTGGCGAATGCCGGAGCCGCACTGTCGATGCCCAAAAGGGTACGGAAGAATTCAATGTTAGGACTTGCACCCCAGGCATGACAGTCACTTCGTGTACCATCTACATCGCTGGTTTCTGCCCAAGTGGTCAGGCCCTGTGCAATGTTCTCGCGCCAGATGTCGAGCCATTTCAGGTAGTCGTTACCCAAGCCAGCTTTCACCAATGCCTCGTGCAGGTAGAATTTATAATATACTGAGCACTGCGATAAGGTAGTGTCAGTAAGCATCTTTTTTGCTACCTGCTTAGCTTGCTCGCCAGATACCATTCCCGTCAGGATAGCCAACGAGTTGGCATGCTGAGAGAATAACTTCTTTTCGATGGTCTGTGCATAAAGGCCTTTGCCTGCATCCCAGTAAGCATGCTGGATGCCTTCCTTCAGCTTAGCTGCAGTCTGGTCATACTTGTTGGCCATGAAGGTATTGCCTTGATAGTTTTCCAGCTCGCTCATCATCTGCAACGCCAGCAGCAGTTGTAAATCCATCAGGATACCACCACCATCAGGTCCAGCCAATGCCACACCTTGTTGCCACCCTTCTGTATCTACCCAGTCGGAGAAATTCCATCCAGGCAACCCCTTGATGCGCCCATCGGCCATCTGGTACTTACTGAAGTAGTGCAATATCTGCTCTGCACCAGGAATCAAGTCGAGCACCAATTGCTGGTCTTTGCCATAGCGCATGTAGTCATGAATAGAGTAGATGTAGCTCAAAGCATAAGGCGTAATATATTGAGGCAGCTCCGACGGAGCGCGTCCCATCGTTACACCTTCAGCACTACGACTCATGTCTGATTGACGCAGGAAATTCTTCCACAGCGTATCATCACCACTATTGTATATAGATACCAATGCCTGAATGCGTGTGTCACCCAGATATTGCAACTGCTCGTAGTAGGGACAGTCGGTGTAAGTTTCGATGGCACAGAGACGTGCAGTACGCCATCCAATCTCCATCATCTTCAGTAGTTCTTGGTTATCGGTGTTCAGCTGAGCATTCATTTTGAATGGGAATCCCGTGAACATGCTACTTACATCATTAATTTCCAATGGTTCCTCCTTAGTATTAATCTCCAGCTTTACATAGCGGAACGTGCGCCAGTCTAAAGAGGTGAACTGCTGGTTGTCTTTACCGCTTGAGATGAGTTTATCATGGCGACCCACAAAGTTCTTACCCTCCACTTCGTTGCGGTTACCTTTGTGTGAACCACGATCAATGTAAAGTGTTTCTGCATAACGGATGGTAATTTCAGTTTGCGCCCCCTTGCTGAAATTCAGTTGGAAGAAACCGTTGGTCAACTCTTCCTGATCAAGCAACAACTGTACTTTCTTGCCAGCAGGTATGGTTACCTTTGCTTGCTGTGCAGGCCATGCTTTTGAAAGACTCACACCTCCTACCGTTGACCACTGCCCCTTGACTAATTGGGAAGCTGTGCCATCAACTGATAATTGACGTACAGTTTGCATGCGCTTCTCAAATCGTTCCACCTGTGGCAAGGTGCTGGGCACAAGCATGTGGTCAAATAGGCCTCCTGTGCCAAAACTGTTGTCGTGAGGTGCCCCCAGTTCAAATGATTTAGCGTCTTTCCACTGACTCAGGTCGGCATTCGCATCCTTCCAGTCAGTAATGGTCTTGCTAAAGTCTATAGACTCACCAGCCCCTAAAGCATAATAGCCGGGAACGCTTTGGCGGAGAGGGGAATAAGCGGGATCCTGAATAGCCTTCCAAGTTTCGTCAGTATTCACCACTTTGGCTTCGCCCTTACCCATCATTAGGAAGCCTGTGTGTACGGTGGCATTGGGTACAGGGGTAAAACTGCCCTCATTCCATACTTGTGCTGCCAAAACATTATTGCCTGTTTTGAGATAAGGAGCCAGATCTACGGTCTCATAGTTCCAGTGTCTGGAGTCGTTGCGGGCAGGGCCTATTGAGGCGAGTTGTCCGTTTACATAGAGTTTGTAACGGGTATCACCGCTAACATAGACCACAAATTCTGTGGGTTTGCTGGCCAGGCTCACATCCTTACGGAAATAATATACACCATACTCCTTAGGCTGTGCGCCAGGAACTTCAATCCATGCAGCATCCCACAACTCAGTCATCATGTCGAATGAGGTACGGTCTTTTAATTGCATCTTAATATACTGAAGAGGATATTGTGCTGATGCTGGCAGCAGAGATGCTCCTACCAATAATAAAGTCAATAGTCTTTTCTTCATATTATAATAATCATTTTCTTAATTCAACGGCGTTTTATGTTCACGTCTCCACTTCATATATTCTTCCCAGAGTTGCAACTGGGGCAGGTTATGAATACCAGTGAGGAAAGCACCATCTCGGAAGTTCATCACACATTCAGTGCCCTCAGCATATACAGGCCACAAAGGCAGATAACCACCATTGGGATCGCCCGTCTTGATAAAGTTAATCCAATACTGCATCACCAAACTAGACAAAGCTTCGTCAGAAGGATTGGCAGGACCACCGAATCCACCCAGTTGTCCAAAGGTCAGGCCCAGTTCGCCGGCATGCATGGTCACATACTGACGGTCTGTCTTTTGACCGTTGCGGAAGAAGTTCTGCTTTGCGTGGTTGAAGAAGAACATATATACCTTGCCTTTGCCCTTACCTTCAGCTGTGTTCTTGCTCTGCAGGTTACCCCACGCATAGGTAGGCCAGGCAAAAGCAGCCTCACGGAAAATGTCACTGTGAGCATCGAAAGCCTCTTGGTCGGTTTTGCCAGGATACATCTCACGGAACTTTTGTTGCCAACCAGCATCTGGGAAGGTCTCCTTCATCTCCTGCTCATACTGCTCAGGCTTGAAACCGCCCAGGAAACCAGTAAACATAGAACCCTCATCACTGTTGGTACCCATCAAGATGTTCACATCGTTATAGTCGCCCTGTTGGTACATAGGATAGGGGTCGCCCTTCAATACATAACCGTCATACACTGGCCACAGAGCACCACCAGCCCCGAAAGCAATAGGGTCACCCATGAACTTTTCAGGATCCATTTTGCGCAAGTCTTTCAGCTTTAGCTTGCCCATTCCGATGCGGTTGATAAAATCTTTGCCATATTTCTCGCTACCTGCCATATTGCGGATAGAGTTGTTGTCGATGCGCACATTATCCTCTGGCGCCATGTTGCCGCCACTCTCAGAGATAGCTCCACGGAACAGACCTTTGGTCAACGGACTCTGACAGAGCATCGCCACTGAGATAGCACCAGCGCTCTCTCCCATGATGGTCACTTTCTCAGGATCACCGCCAAATGCAGCTATGTTGTCATGAATCCATTGCAGTGCCATAATCTGGTCCATTAAGCCATAGTTGCCACTAATGGCGCGACCATTCTCTTTCTCACTTTCAGCACTTAATTCTGGCAGAGAAAGAAAACCAAACACATTGGTGCGATAGGTGATAGCAGCATAGACGATGCCTGCCTGTGCAAACTTCTCACCGTTGTTCTCCCACGAAGCTCCTGTGTTGAACCCACCTCCGTGAATCCACACTAGTACAGGCAATCCTTCGCCAGCTTTCTTGGCAGGAGTAAGCACATTCAGATAGAGACAATCCTCACTGACACCAGGTTGTCCAGGACGTGCAGGACCCTGACTCTGCTGATAAGGTTTGTCCTTAAAAGTATCAGCCTTGTAAACGCCTTGCCATTTCTGAGCAGGCAGAGGAGCCTTCCAACGCAGGTCGCCCACAGGAGGAGTAGCGAAAGGAATGCCCTTATAATGAGCCAATCCTTTTTGTTCAACACCTTCCACTTCACCTTGTGCCACAGTAGTATGCAGCAACTGGGCATTCAAACTCATGGCAAACAACGCCAAACTAGCTAAGGTAATTATTTTCTTCATAAGCTTCTATTTATTTTACTCCATCGGGATAGCGGTAGCTGATGTTCACGCCAAAGTCACGGATGCGACCGTTGAGTCCCATCATGCCTTGGTCTGACACGTTGCCTTGCCGCGTGCCGTTGATCATTTCTTCAGACATCTTCTTCAGGTCACTAATACGTTGTTGCGTCTCTGGGTTACTGCCCATATAGTGACCAGGATACATCTTCTCGATATTGTGGCGTTTCATATAACTCTCGATGCGAGTAGTGGTGGCCAAAAGGGTAGAGAAGTTGGTAGTAAGCAACAGGTTGCCTGAACCAAAGGCATCGCCGCTATAGCCCCATTTCCTGCCATCCATCTCAAAGAAGGTGGCACTGCCAGGGGTATGACCAGGGGTGAATATAACTTCTATACGACGGCCACCCAAGTCGAATACTTGTCCGTCTTCCAAGAAGTTCACCTTGCCTTTATAGCCGGCCATAAACTGAGGTACATTTACCTCGTCGCCAGCATTGATCCAGATTTCATCAAAATCGTGTATGGCACTGCCGGTATGGTCTGGATGAACATGCGTGGCAATCAAAGTAATAGGTTTCTTTGTGATGCCCTCCACAATCTTCCTCAATCCGTCAATCTTAGTACCGGCATCCAGTAAGATGGTGCGGTCATTACCTTCAATGATATAGATGGTCTCATTAGCCATCAGGTGACCATTGCCCTCCCAAGTGTGTTCGTCAATGCGACGGATAATCACATCTGGACCTTCATAAACCACAGGCTCGTTATATTTTGGCTGTGGCATTCCTTGTGGGTTCTGTGGAGAGTCGGTCAGCTTGCTCATGGTGGCTTCATCCAATACGTCAGAAGCTTTTACAAAGGGTGAGAAAGCCAATCCTACAGCTCCCATGCCCATCATCTTCAGTACATTTCTTCTTCCTGTATTCATATTTCAATATTTTAGTTTCATTTCTTTTGCAATAATTATAACTATACAAAGATAAACTTTTCTTACAAATCCATCAAGTCTTTATTGCCCCTTCGCATTTAGTTTCAATAATTAATCACTTTTACAGGACCCAGCAGACCAGCAGGGAGCAAGGGCTCCTGACCGTTGAATCCTTGGGCGTCTGTCCAACCGATGCGTGTAGCACCAGGTTGCTCGTCACCAATAAGGCGATTGACCCAAACGTTCGCTACCTTTACCTCAAGAGTGTTGTTCCCTTGCTTAATGGCTTTAGTGATATCTACCAGATATGGTTCTTTCCATGCAGCGCCACAGTATTCGCCATTCACATATACTTCTGCCAAATCGGCAACACGACCCAAGTCGAGCACTGTCTTTTCTCCTGGCTGTGCTTCAAAACTATTATTATATGAGGCAATTCCTGAGAAATATTTAATACCTTGGTCTGATGATTCTGTGTAACTGTCCAAAGACGTAAACTCTGCCGAATCAGGAGCACCACGTTTTTCTTGGAATTTAACGGTCCATGTACCTTCCAGCGCTAATTCATTCTTTCTCTCTGCAACAGGCATTTTGTAATCTTTCTCTGCCTTGCCAGAGAATACCACAAAAACAGCATCATCTGGAACAAGGTTGAGTGTTACCTCTGTGCGTCCATTGTTCTGAGCATAAGACACCTCTTCCTGCAATCCATTGTCAGGATGCCACAACATGGGTTTCTGTCCACTCACACGGAAGGAGAGTGTAACAGTCTGATAATCTTTAGCAGGTTTGTTTACCCAATAGATCTCAGCACCTTTCAAAGTACGGTGTAAGAACTTATAGCCTTCAGGAATATTTATATCTTCAGCAATGCCAGCTGCTTTGAGCAAGTCAGCCAGTTCTTTGGTCTCCACTACATTCTTGCGTCCACTGTCCCATATATCAGCTACAAGAGATGCAAACTCAGTGGCATCATCGGTTAGCGATGCAGGTCTTGTAGGACGAGTACCACCAATCCATGCACCAGCCTGAACGAGTGATGCTATTTTCTTGAGAACAGGAACAGACATTACCTCCATGTTACGGTCCATCCAAATCACTTTGTAACTTGTCCCACCAGTTGATACCAGTTGGCCTTTATTATATGAAAAGTGATTCAGCAGACCATCAGGATTCAGATAATCCCACTGATATCCCAAAGGTATTGATGGGGCACGTTGGAAGACAGAAGTAACGTTGGCATCCTCACCATAATAATAAAGTATGTCGGCGACATTCTTGCCTGCCTGCAACATAAAGCAGCTGCGTGACATATAATCTGCCCAGATGCCAGCCATAGGAGCCCAACTGTCATGACGGTTGAACCATTGTCCAATGCCACCTAATGACATACCAGGTACATGCACATCGTCTGGCTGGTGGGCACTCTCGTGGATGACAAAGCGATTGATACCGTTGGATAGCTCACGGTCAGCTACGTACTTGAGGTTTCCCGGATGGTATGAATATGATTTTCCTCCTCCACCAGGAGCAGTCATTGACTCAGCTGCAGCTATGTTCTGTCCGTATATATGAGCTACAGAAGCCGACTCCTTATCATCAGCATCATACACACTCATATCAGGTTGCCCATCAGGTCCTACTGGCACCCAAGGGGCAGTTACCCACATTGCACTCATTGGTACTTCGGCTGTAGCCTTCAGATCCATACCGTCGCCCACGTAGGCACGGCCACCCTCATGACTTTCTGTATAGCGTCCCTTCATGCCATAATCCTCTTTGGCAATTTTGGAAAGCAGGGTATAGTTATTAGCAATGAGTTCGCCGATAGTGATACGCCAATCGAAGAGAAAGGCATCGCTCTGCTGTGGTGAACCGATAATCTCGCCAGATAACACAGGCAACCATTTCTTGAGATCATATCCCCTGCGTGTCTGGAATTCATTAAACATAGCTGGAGTCCATGTCTCACATTCAGCCTCATAACTGTCGGTAAGCACATATTGCACACCCTGTTGGCCTATCAGTCCGCCTGAGGCATCCTTATACATATCTAAATAAGTATGGAAATACCTTGTCCATGCATCAGGATCCAGCTTGTCCACCTCTAGGCCTGTTGCCTCGAGTGGGGCAGGGTGGTTCTGTTTGCCTGTAAGTGACCATCCATAGCGAATAATTTTCCAGTTGCCCTCAGGAGCGTTCCAGGAGAGCTTCCCATTCTTATAATATGAAGTTATATCCACAACATCGTCAGCAGTTGGAAATACTTCGCCATTAACCGATGGAGTAGGTGTGTTGCTCATATAGGATGCTGATGAGAAAGCTGCCTTGTCCTCAAAACGGTGCACCCTTGAATATGGATATAGTTCGAGTTCGGCAATCATGGTGCCTGCAGGAGGTGTTGATGGTCCTCCGCCCATGCCAAAGAAACCACCACCAGCGGCACGCGGATTGGCCACTTTCACACGGAAATATTT
>JAEEGL015543723.1_pt1 | contig 24940 bp, 19 predicted proteins | sample 9134231 | NCBI WGS metagenome assembly JAEEGL01 (sample SAMN16246548, study PRJNA631951) | gut metagenome | biome: gut microbiome; feature: rumen; material: fiber-attached | host: Bos | place: Iran: Karaj | collected 2018-10 | reverse complement strand
CGGTGGACGCTCGAAGACTTGGTGGACGCCTGTTCCGATGCCCTCTATGATATGGAGGGTATCACCAAGGGCGTTTCCGTTCGCACCGTGCAGGGTGACATCCAGATGATGCGCTCCGACAAACTGGGCTATAATGCCCCCATCGAGGTGTATGACCACAAGTACTACCGCTATGCCGACAGCGACTATTCCATCATGGACATGCCGATGTCGCAGAACGACTATGAGGTGATGCAGGAGGCGGTCGACATGCTCCGGCAGTTGGAGGACTTCGGACAGTTCGCCGAAATGGCAGATGTGGTCAGCCGCTTACAGGACAAACTGGCCATCAGCCGCAACAACCGCAAGCCCATCATCCATTTCGACAGCGTGCCCGACCTGAAGGGAATCCGTTTGCTCAACCCCTTGTACAACTATATCGCCCACAAGCAGACGCTGCGCATCGTCTACCAGTCGTTCTCTGCCCGGCAACCTTCTGAATATATCATTTGTCCGTATCTGTTGAAGGAGTTCCGCAACCGCTGGTTCTTGTTTTGCTCGAAGGCCAGCAATCTCTTGATGTTCAATCTCGCGCTCGACCGCATCCAGAGCGTGGAGCCGGTGGATGTGCCATTCCGGGAGAATCCCGACTTCGACCCGGAGCACTTCTTCGATGACGTGATAGGGGTGAGCAAGAATATCGGGGGTAAGCCGCGCACCATCAAGTTCTGGGCGAGCCGTGAGCAGAGCAAGTATATCAAGACGAAACCGATACATCGCTCCCAGCAACTCATGAAAGAGAATCCTGAAGATGGCAGTTGCGTGTTCAGGATAGATGTGGTCTTCAATATCGAGATGTATTCGGTCTTCATGTCCTATGGTCCCGGTGTCCGCATCCTCTATCCCCAGAGTGCGGTGAAATATATGCGCGACAAATTGAGAGAAGCCCTTGACCAGTATGGGGAAGGGCAAGAAGGACAAGAAGGGCAATAAGAGTGCTGATTAGAGGGAGAGGTGCGACTTGATCTGTGTGATGGTCTCTTGGGCCATGTCGATGTCGTTGCCAGCGCGGATGTAGACTTTCTGCTGACTTTCATCGTTGGTGGAGAGCACCACCAGAAACTCGTCGGGCAGACCGAAGGCCGTGCCGAATTTGTTGTGGAAGGTGATGTCGGTAATGCTGTCCTTGTCGATGACGGCACCATTGTATACTAGGAAGCCATTGCCCTGTTTTCCGCCCTTGTCGTAAATCAGCACCGCACCGTCTGGCTCATTGCCTCGTGTGACATCGGTCACGAGGATGTCGTCGGGCTGACCATAGGCCGTGATGTAATCCTGGATGGTCTGCTGATGGGGCTCTTCTTCAAGGGTTTCGTTCTCTGGCCCTTTGCATCGCACGAATAGGAAGGCTAACGCGATGATGGCAACAATGATGATGGGGACGAGGATGGCCATTCCAGTGCCAATGCTCGCCAAGTAGATGATGACAGCCATGAGGATGATGAAAAGCATGGCGGGATAAACGAATTTATTCATGTCGTAGCGTTTGATTTGTAAATGAATAATTGAACTATTCCATCTTTCTTATAACGAACACGGATTTTATGTGGGATTTCCGTTGTCGGCACTTTCCTTGAATTTGTAGAACTCGTTGACCAAACTCCTGTAACCCAACTGCTTGAGTTGGAGATAATCGGTCTTGTAATTGGCCTTGCTGTGCCTTCCTGTGCCAAGGTAGCGGATGTAGTGCTGTAGGTAATGGTCGATTTCCTTCAGTCCTTCGGTCTTGTTGATGATGGGGAAAAACCACCTCGACCATGTGAGCGCCTCGGTATCGTTGTTCTCATAGAACTTTCGGTTGAAACGGTTGATGAGGCCCTTCATCGCCTTTTCGGGTTCGATGTGTTTTCTCCTGCTCCAGCGCATCAGGGATTTTGCCGCCCGCTTGATTTTGCCTTTCATCTTCTTCTTGGTCGATTCCGAGATGTCAATGTCGTTGGAGTGGCACTTGAATCCCAGAAATTCGTAGGCTTCGTCGGGCGAGTATATCTTTTCCTTGTCGGGGTTCACTTCAAGCCGGTATAGGCTGAGAAAATCCGCCATCTTCCTTTTATACTCTTGGAGCGTATCGAGGTCGGGGGCAAACATGATGATGTCGTCGGAATAGCGGGCATAGACCACCCCCGATTCATAGAAATGCCTGTCTACTTCCTTCAGATAGACATCGGCGAGGAAGGGTGCCGTGGGGGTGCCTGCCATCACACCGTGGTTTTCATGGATGATGTCGTTGTTGTACACCGCACGGTCGTCGGTGAGCATCTTCTCGAAGAAATGATACAGCAGAGGGTCGTCGGTCCATAGTTCCTCCAGCATCGGCAGCAAGATGTCTATGGAAATGGAGTTGAAATAATCGTGGATGTCGAGTTTGTAGGCCCACATCTTCCTGCCGCCAATGGCCCGGCGGATGTTGCGGATGGCATCATGCGCCTTGATGCCCCGGCGGAAGGCGTAGCAGTTGGGCGCAAAATGCTCATCGTAGTTGTAGAGTTTGAAGGCAATGAGTTTGAGCAGCTTCATCTCTTCGGGCGCAAAACTGTAGACCACCCGTTTCTTGCCGGTGCCCATCTTGTTCACGACCTTCTTCTGGGGAATGCCCATGCTTTCGCCTTGGACAATCTTCTGTGCCAGGCGAAGATACGTTTCTTGTTCCACAAAACGGTCGGCTTCGGCAAACTCATGCCAATTGAAGCGGCCTTTCAGCAGCCGGTAGGCGAGGAATTCCTCCCATGCCTTTTGCTGGACCAGTTGTGTGATGACGCTCTCCATGATGAAAAATGAAAAAGGGGAAGGATTTTGAATCCGCAAAATTGCGGATCACGAGAGGATACCTCACCCTGTTGCCTGCAAAACACATAATAGATGGATAAGGCTGCCTCCGTTGCAGGCGCAGCCATGCTGCATCCCCTTTTTCAATGGTTTTTAGTTCAGGAACTTGCGGATACGCCCTATGACATAGTTTCTCTCGTTGGGCATCTGCGTGTAGAAGTTGATGTAGGGCAGGTTCAGTTTCTCGGCATACACCCTTGATATCAGGTATTTCACATTCGCGTCGTGGCTGTGGCCGCTGCCGAGCATCACCACCCCCACGGCTTTGCCGTTTTGCTCGAGCACGAAAGTGAAGGGCTGTCCCCATTCGGCTTTGTATACTTGATAGGGGCGGGTGGTGTAGAGTTGGAACTCATCGCTGACGAATCCTACAAGGTCGGTCACTGCTACATTTTCACGAATGTCGTATGACGGGAACTGGCTCTTCAGGATTTCCCTGAAATAGTCTACCCATTCAGCGGCAGTCTTTTCCCTTTCCGGTGCCCTCTCGGGTTCTGCGGGGCGTGGGGCGGGCTGGGCCTGTCGCGCGGGCTGCGCACTTTTTTGCTGGTTGTCAAGATAGTCTTTGGCTACATCCACAACCTTTGAGAGTATTTTTCCAAAATCCATAGTGTGTATAATTGAAGTGTTTCGTAATGAGTAGATTGCAAATATACAACTATTTGGCTGATGTTCAAACAATTTTGGAAAAACTTTTCTCAAGTGACAACGTCTGATGGACATTTCGCGTGAATTATTTTTCGTGTCCACTCAAAGAGGGCAGTGAAAGTCGTTGGAAAAAAAGCAGTGAAATGCAAAAAGTCGCATAAGTCTCAACTATTTTTTGTAACTTTGCATCATGTCTCGGTGGCACTTGCACCACGTTTCGTATGCTTGTTTTATAAACACATTTTTGGCGCGGGTTTGCTGCGTTTGAGATAAACAAATTCTGAAACCATCGATACACAAAGGATTACAATCTAAGTAAAAACATCAGACCTATGGAAAATATAAAAAGTCTCGACCTTGTACGTGGCTCACTGATAGGTGGCGCTGCTGGCGACGCGTTAGGCTATACTGTGGAGTTCAGCAGTTATCATCGCATCATTTCTGAATATGGCGCCCGTGGCATCACGGAGTATGAGTTGACCAATGGCGTGGCGGAATTCAGCGACGACACGCAGATGACGCTCTTCACCGCCAATGGCATGCTGACGGGACACACCCGTATGTATACGCGCGGCATAGGTCGCTCACCGGAGTTTTATGTAGAACAGGCCTATAAGGACTGGTATTATACTCAAACAGATAGTTGCGGAAACCGTATGGGGAAGGACAGGTTTACCTGGCTCAGTGCGATACCCGGGTTTTACTCCCGCCGTGCGCCCGGCAACACCTGCATGTCGGCCCTCAGTGAGATGATTTATCGAAGGACCCCCCAGAACAACAGCAAAGGTTGTGGGGGAGTGATGCGTGTGGCTCCGTGGGGACTGTTCTGCGCCTGCCATGACGTGCGATATTCCATTGCGCAGATGGATGTCGCCGGAGGAGAAATAGCGCGGCTCACCCATAAGCATCCTTTAGGTTGGATGCCGTCTATCCTGATGACCCACATCCTCTATCGCATCGTGAAAGAAGGTGGTATTGATGTCCATGACAAGACAACGGCAAGGCAACGGTTCGACGCCATCGTGATGGAAGCATTGAATCTCCTGCCCCAACTCATCGTGATGGATAATGTGTCGGAGGTGACGTGGAAGAAGGAAGACACGCTCGACAAGGCTTTCCGCTCTTCGGTGGTAAGGCAGAAGGATTTGGTGGAACAGGCCTTACGCTTGGCCGACAACAATTCTCCCGACGTAGACAACATCCGCCATCTTGGAGAGGGGTGGGTAGGCGAGGAGGCCCTGGCCATCGCTGTCTATGCGGTAGCCCGTCATATCGACAGTTTCGCCGATACCCTGATTGCCGCCGTCAATCACGATGGCGACAGCGATTCCACGGGTGCCATTGCCGGCAACATCATCGGAGCGATGATAGGTTATGAGGCGATACCCGCCCAGTTCAAGACGCACCTGGAGATGCATGATGTCATCCTTGCCATCGCCGACGACTTGCATCAGGGCTGTATCATCGACAGTGAAACGGAAAAAGATACGCCTGAGAAGAAGCAATGGTATGACCGCTATGTGGATATGCAACCCGCAGGATTTGAAGAATAGGATAATTGAGGAGATTCTTGTAGGTGTGCCATTCCATGCCTTAGCATAATGAAAGATTTTGCAGCCATCGATTTCGAGACGGCAAACAATGAACGCAGTTCGGTTTGTTCCGTCGGTGTCGTCATCGTCCGTGACGGTGAGATAGAAGACACCTTCTACTCCCTCATCCAGCCCGAGCCCAACTATTACAACTATTGGTGCTCGCGGGTGCATGGCCTTACACGTTACGACACGGAGGAAGCCCCTGTCTTCCCGAAGGTGTGGGCGCAGATAGAGCCGCTGATAGAAGGGCTGCCACTCGTGGCACACAACAAGCCCTTCGACGAGGGCTGCCTGAAAGCGGTGTTCCGTGTCTATCAGATGGACTATCCCGACTATGAGTTCTACGACACGCTTCGTGTCGCCCGGCGTGCGTTCCCTCAACTGGCTAACCATCAACTTCACACCGTGGCAGCCGCCTGTGGCTACTACATGGAGAACCATCACCACGCTCTCGCCGATGCAGAGGCATGTGCTGCCATTGCTTTGCAGTTGTTATAAGATATGTAAAGGGCTTTGCCCGCTTGAAAATTGAAGATGAAAATGGAGCGGCAGACTTCATTGTTTTTGGGATAAAAATGCTGATAACTTCTTTGAGAATCTCCGCATAATTGATTAACTTTGCATACGATTTTGCGCATTGGCAGAATTCAAATGCTGATCAAAAACAACTAAATGCCTAAGTAACAAATGATATTGACCGTAGTAAAGCGTGACGGACGCATCGTGGGCTTCAACGAGCAGAAGGTCATGGCGGCTATCCGCAAAGCCATGCTTCACACCGACAAGGGTGAAGATGAGCGCCTGATATATAAAATCACCGACTATATCGCACAAAAGGGCGAGAGCCAGATGACGGTGGAGCAGATACAGGATGCCGTGGAGATGGAACTGATGAAGTCGAGCCGCAAGGATGTGGCGCAGAAGTTCATCGCCTACCGCAACCAACGCTCCATTGCCCGCAAGGCCAAGACCCGCGACGTGTTCCTCGACATCGTCAACATCAAGAACAACGATGTCACCCGTGAGAATGCCAACATGAATGCCGACACCCCGGCAGGCATGATGATGAAGTTTGCCTCGGAGACCACGAAACCCTTCGTCGACGACTACCTGCTCTCCGAGGAGAGCCGCGAGGCCGTGGAGCACAACTACCTCCACATCCACGACAAAGACTATTACCCCACCAAGTCGCTCACCTGCGTGCAGCACCCCCTCGACCATATCCTCACCTGCGGCTTCATCGCCGGACATGGCGCCTCGCGCCCTGCCAAGCGCATCGAGACCGCCTCGGTGCTGGCATGTATCTCGATGGAGTGTGCCCAGAACGAGATGCACGGCGGACAGGCCATCCCTGCCTTCGACTTCTACCTGGCACCCTACGTGCGCATGACATACATCGAGGAACTGAAAAACCTGGAAGAACTCAACGGAGAGAGTTACAAGGACCTCTATGATGAGCCGCTCATCGACTACATCAAGCAACCGCTCGACGGGCTGACCGGGAAGGAGCGCGCCCAGCAACATGCCGTGAACAAGACCGTAGGGCGCGTGCACCAGGCGATGGAGGCCTTTATCCACAACATGAACACCATCCACTCGCGCGGTGGCAACCAGGTGGTGTTCTCTTCCATCAACTATGGCACGGACACCTCGGCCGAGGGGCGCTGCGTGATGCGCGAGATACTCCTCTCCACCTACGAGGGCGTGGGCGGCGGCGAGACCGCCATCTTCCCCATACAGATCTGGAAAAAGAAACGGGGGGTGAACTACCTGCCCGAAGACCGCAACTTCGACCTCTACACCCTCGCCTGCAAGGTGACGGCACGCCGTTTCTTCCCCAATTTCCTCAACCTCGACGCCTCTTTCAACCAGAACGATGAGTGGAAGGCCGACGACCCCTTGCGCTACGAGCACGAGGTGGCCACGATGGGCTGTCGCACCCGTGTGTTCGAGAACCGCTTCGGTCCGAAGACCTCCATCGGGCGTGGCAACCTCTCCTTCTCCACCATCAACATCGTGAAACTCGCCATAGAGTGCATGGGGGAGAAAGACCAGGAGAAACGCATCGGCATGTTTTTCGCCAAACTCGACCATGTGCTCGAACTCACCGCCAAGCAACTCGACGACCGCTTCCAGTTCCAGCAGACCGCCTTCGTCAGACAGTTCCCCCTGCTGATGAAGAGCCTCTGGATAGGAGCCGATAAACTGGCGCCTACCGACACCGTCAAGAGCGTCATCAACCAAGGCACCCTCGGCATCGGCTTCATCGGGCTGGCAGAGTGCCTCGTCGCCCTCACCGGCAAGCACCATGGCGAGAGTGAGGCGTCACAGGAACTGGGCTTGAAAATCATCACCTACATGCGCGACAGGGTGAACGAGTTCTGTGAGCGTTATCACCACAACTACTCTGTGCTCGCCACCCCGGCAGAGGGACTGGCAGGGAAGTTCACCAAGAAAGACCGCAAGGAGTTTGGTGTTATCCCCGGCGTCACCGACCGCGACTACTACACCAACTCCAACCATGTGCCGGTATATTACAAGTGCTCCGCACGCCATAAGGCCGAGGTGGAGGCTCCCTACCATAACCTGACCCGTGGCGGCCACATCTTCTATGTGGAGATTGACGGCGACGCCACCCACAACCCACAGGTCATCATGAGCGTGGTCGACATGATGGACCAGTATGACATGGGCTATGGCTCCGTGAACCACAACCGCAACCGCTGCATGGACTGTGGCTATGAGAATGCCGACGACCATCTGGAGAAATGTCCGAAATGCGGCTCAACCAACATCGACAAGTTGCAGCGCATCACAGGCTATCTCGTAGGCACGACCGACCGATGGAACAGCGGAAAACTGGCCGAACTCAACGACCGTGTGACGCATATCGACCACGGCCCGAAAGACTTGTTTGGTGAATGATTCGTGTGCTCGACATCATAGAAGACACCATGGTGGACGGTCCGGGATTCCGGACCTCCATCTATTGTGCCGGTTGCAACCACCAGTGTCCTGGTTGCCATAACCCCCAGTCGTGGGATTTTGGCGGTGGGAGGGAGATGACCACCGCCGCGCTGATGAAAATCATCATGGCCGACCCCTTTGCCAATGTCACCTTCTCTGGAGGTGACCCGATGTACCAGGCTGAGGGGTTTGCCGAACTCGCCCGCGCCATCCACACCTATACCAATAAGGATATCTGGTGCTATACGGGCTTCGTCTACGAGAGTCTCATCAATGATGAACAGCGTGAGTTGCTCGAACAACTCGATGTCCTTGTCGACGGGCCTTTCATCCAGAAACTCTCCGATCCCGACCTGCTGTTTCGCGGCTCTTCCAACCAGCGGCTGATAGATGTGCAGAAAACGCTCTATGCCGGCGAGGTCATCCTCTGGCAGCCCAATGTAGATGTCAAGGAGTATTCAGTATTAGACATAAAAAAACCCGGCTCAGGTCGAAACCATCTGCCGGGCTAATGAAAGGAGGAGTGGTACCTCCAGGAATCGAACCGGGGACACACGGATTTTCAGTCCGATGCTCTACCAACTGAGCTAAGGCACCATTTCTTTCGTTTGCGGATGCAAAGGTAAATATAAAAATCGAATCTGCAACCATCGTTCCTGAAAAACCGTCAATAATTAAGGTTTATTAACAAATAAGCCCGATGATGTGAAAACAAATAGAGGAAATAATTGTAATTTTGCAACTCAATCATAAAACAACCCGAATAGAATGAAAGTATTGGTTACCGGTGCCGCCGGATTCATAGGCTCCAAAATTTCCTTCATGCTCGCCAGCAGAGGCGACGAAGTGGTGGGGCTCGACAATATCAATGACTATTACGACGTGAGGTTGAAGGCCGGACGTCTGCGCGAACTCGGCATAGAGACCGATGAGCAATGCAGCCTGCCTTGGAACACGTTGCTGCCCAGCCGCCTGTTTGGCAACCTGCGCTTCATCCGGCTTGGCATCGAGCAGAAAGAGCCGCTCGACGCCCTGTTTGCCGCCGAGCGTTTCGACCGTGTGGTCAACCTTGCCGCGCAGGCCGGCGTGCGCTATTCCATTACCAACCCCTACGCCTACCTCACCAGCAATCTCGTGGGCTTCCTCAATATCCTTGAGTGCTGCCGCAACTACCCCGTGGAGCACCTGCTGTTCGCCTCGTCGAGTTCGGTCTACGGACTCAACTCCAAGGCCCCGTTTTCTGAGGACGACAAGGTTGACTGTCCGGTGAGTCTCTATGCCGCCAGCAAGAAGTCGAACGAACTGATGGCCCACAGTTACAGCAAACTGTATGGCATCCCCTGCACCGGCCTGCGCTATTTCACCGTCTACGGTCCATGGGGTCGTCCTGATATGGCTCCGATGCTCTTTGCCAGCGCCATCTCACAAGGCAAGCCTATCAACGTGTTCAACAACGGCGACATGATACGCGACTTTACCTATATCGACGACATTGCCACAGGGTCGATACAGTGTCTCGACAAGGCTCCTGAAGCAGGACGTTGCGACAATGGCGTGCCTTTCCGTGTCTACAACATCGGCTGTTCGCATCCGGTGAAGTTGATGGACTTCATCCAGGAGATAGAGTCTGCCCTTGGTATGGAGGCACAGAAGGTGATGAAACCCATGCAGCCCGGCGATGTGTATATGACCAATGCCGATACGGGCAGGTTGGAGCGCGAGATTGGCTACAAGCCCCATGTGCAACTGCACGAGGGTATCGGCCGTTTCATCCAGTGGTATCAGTCGGAGCAGAACCCGCTCCGGTAATCCCTCGCGGCATATCGCCTGTCTCCTCCGCCTTCTTCACCCCAAACCATCCCCGCAATGAGAATACTGTCCTCACTCGCACTCCTCTTTGCCACGCTGATGTCGGTGCCCGTTTTTGCCGCCGACATCGTGTGGTTCGACGGAAAGCATCCCATTACCTATTCGGTAGCGGGCGATGCCGACCCCGTGGTGGCTACAGCCCTGAGGATGTGGTGCGACGATATGCGGCAGGTCACCGGCATGGTGCCCCAGCCGTCGTCGAAGGCCACCATCCGCATTGTGCAGCGGAAGGGCCGTCACGATGCCTTCCGCATCTACACCGACCACGGCCATATCGTGGTGGAGGGAGGCAACGCGCGCGGCACCGCCTATGGCATCCTCGAACTCTCACGGATGGCAGGGGTGTCGCCGTGGGTGTGGTGGGGAGATGTGGTGCCCGAGCGGAAGGCACGGCTCGTCATGGCCGACGGCTTCGCCACCAGTCAGGCTCCCTCGGTGGAATACCGCGGCATCTTCCTCAACGACGAGGACTGGTCGTTGAGGCCGTGGAGCAGCACCCATTTCAGCAAGGCTCCCTATGGCGAAATCAGCGCCCAGACCTACAAGAAGGTTTTCGAACTGCTCCTGCGGCTGAGGGCCAACACCATCTGGCCTGCCATGCACGAGGGCACGAAGGCTTTCTTCCTCACCGATGGCGCGAAGGCCATGGCCGACTCCTGCGGCATTGTGGTGGGAACATCGCACTGCGAGCCCCTCATGCGCAACAACGTGGGAGAGTGGGACGTGGCCCGGCGAGGGCGGTTCAACTACAAGACCAACCGCCAGGCGGTGCAGGATTACTGGATAGAGCGGCTTCGTGAGGTGAAGGGCACCGACAACAACTTCTTCACCATCGGCATGCGGGGCATCCACGACAGTTCGATGGAGGGCTACCAGACCGATGAGGAGAAGTTCGTGGCACTACAGCAGGTCATCGACGATCAGCAGGAGTTGCTGCGCAAGCACATCGGCGACCCCAGGCATCTGAGGCAGATGTTCGTGCCCTACAAGGAGGTACTCCAACTCTATGAAAAGGGTCTGCGCGTGCCCGACTACGTCACGCTCCTCTGGTGCGATGACAACTATGGATATATGACCCGTCTCTCTGATGTCGGCGAACAGCAACGGCAGGGTGGGGCGGGAGTCTACTACCACTTGAGTTACTGGGGGCGGCCTCACGACTACCTCTGGCTCACCACCACCCAGCCCGGCCTCATCTACAACGAGATGCGCCAGGCCTACGACCATCAGGTGAGGAAGTTGTGGATAGCCAATGTGCACGACCCCAAGGTGGCTTGCTACGACCTGGAACTGTTTCTCGACCTGGCCTGGGACATCGACCATTTCTCGGGTAATATGCTCCGCGGACATCTGCTCTCGTGGCTGTGCCGACAGTTTGGCGAGGAGGCGGGAAGACGCCTGATGCCCGTGATGCATGAGTTTTATGCCCTCTGCGGGGCACGCCGGCCCGAATTCATGGGTTGGAGCCAGACTGAACTCGACAAGCGCGTCTACGACCGTGGACTGAGTGGCGTGCGCAACACTGCCTTCAGCACCGAGGCCTTCGGTGGCGAACTCGACCGTTATCTGGAGCGCTGCCAATGGGTGGCACAGCAGGTGGACGAGGTGGAGCCGCTGGTGCGTCCCGCACTGCGCGACGCCTATTTCGCTGCCGTGAAATATCCTGTGCAGGCCGCATCTGCACACGCCCGGAAAATGCTCGAGGCACAGCGGGCACGGATGCTCGCCAACGGTTATACGGGGGCGGAGGAGGCCGACAGGGCACACCTCGTCCAACTGGCGGTGGCGAGGAGCCAGGCCGCTTATCAACGGGTGCGCCAACTCACATGGTATTACAACAACCAGATGTCGGGCGGAAAATGGCATGGTAGCATGAGCGACCACCCACGCGACCTGCCGGTGTTCTGGGCACCGCTCACACCGGTAACACTCACTGCCGCCGAACAGGATAGTCTGCTCGCCATCCCGATGGCAGAAGACAGCCATCCGCTGCAGTCCGACGGGGTGGTGGCACGCAACGCCTCCGACTACGACCGGGCTTCCGAGGGGGTGCAACTCATACAGATGCTTGGGCACAGCATGAATGCCGTGGCACTGACCAAGGGGGCGGAACTCTCGTATCGGTTTGAGGTGAACGAGGAGGGTGAATACTTGCTCACCACGGCCATGATACCCACACAACCCAACGACAGTGGCGACCTTCGCTACTCCGTGACCCTCGACGACGGCGTGCCTACGGTCTATTCGCTGAAAGAGCCGTTCAGGTCGGAACAGTGGAAGCAGAACGTGCTGCGCCAGCAGGCCCTGCGGCAGAGCAAGGTGTCGCTCTCCAAAGGTTCCCACACCCTCGTCATCCATGCCCTCGACGAGCATATCGTCGTCGACCAGTGGATGCTCGACCCTAAGCCGGGAAGGCAGTTCTACCTCATCCCCGTGAAGACGGCAGAGGCAAGCCTCCCCGGAAATCTTTCGAAATAGCCAAATCCAAGAAAAATCAAAACAGACAGACCAGGTGAACCAGACTGGTCAGAGCACATAAAACAATGGAGAACTACAGAAAAATCGTATTGTCACTCCTCCTCTTCCTGATGGGGTCTTTGGCCGCGCTGGCGCAAAACGAGACCCTCTCGGGACGTGTCGTGGAGAAAGGCAGTGGCAAGGCGATGGACCATGCCACGGTGCAACTCTACAAACTTGCCACCTCGCGCAACAAAACAGACACTACCTATGTGGGCGGAACCCTTTCGGATGCGAAAGGGCAGTTCTACTTCCATTCGGTGAATACCGGTTCCTACCTCGTCAAGGTCACCTTCCTGGGGTATAAGGAACTGACAAGCACCGTGACGAAAGCCAGGGGCCGTGCCGCCACGTTGGGCGACCTGATTTTGGAGCCCGACGCCTTGGTGCTTGATGAGGCAGTGGTCACCGCCAACATCCCGAAGATGGTGGTAAAAGACGACACCCTGGTCTACAACGCCGAGGCTTTCAGAGTGCCAGAGGGGTCGGCCATCGAGGCGTTGGTGGAAGCCCTGCCAGGAGCGAAAATCGATGACAACGGCGGGATTACCGTCAACGGGAAGAGCGTGAGGAGGTTTAAGATGGACGGACGCGACTTCATGACCGGCAACAACGATGCGGTGATGAAGAACCTGCCGTCGGATGTCATCGACCAGGTGAAAGCCTATGAGGAGAAAAGCGACCTCTCAAGAATGACGGGCATCGACGATGGTAACGACGATTTCGTGCTGGAGTTCGTCACGAAGAGGAGTGCCCGCAAGGGGTTGCAGATGAACCCCGACCTGGGCTTCGGCAGCGACCACCGCTATGGGGTGCGCCTCACCGCCATGAAACCTTTCGGCGATATGCGATACACCTTCATGGGCAACGCCAACAATGTGAACGACCGCAACTTCTCCGGGCGCGGCGGAAGGGGACGCGGCAATGGCAACGGACAACGCCACTCCAAGTCGGCAGCACTCGACGTGAGTTATGAGAACGGCAGAAACCTCAGGGTGAGCGGCCGTGTGACATGGAACCACAGCAATACCGACAACTGGAACCGCACGGGGTCTGAGAGTTTTGTCAACACCCGCGGAGGCGCCTTCTCCAACAGCATCAGCCAGAACTACTCCAGGGCGAACAGTTGGACGGGCAACATGAACCTGCAATGGACCATCGACTCCGCCACCACCTTGTCGTTCCGCCCCGACATCAGTTTCTCCACCAACGACAGCAGGGGCATCTCCACTTCTGCCTCGTTCAACGTCAATCCCTTCGACGTGGTGGACGACCCGCTCGACAAGGCCAATCTTGAACAAATGGACGAGCAAGGACTCGTGGTCAACGGGCGCGAGAACAAGTCGATGAGTTATGGCAGCAACACGAACCTGTCGTCGCAGATGCAACTCGTCAGGAGAATGGGCGACAGGGGGCGCAATGTGGCTCTCTCCGCCAATTTCGGCTACCGCGACGGACATAACCAGAATGCCAACTTGTCGGCTGTCAAACTCTACCAGACCACCGACCGGTGGGGCAACGACTCCACCTATCAGACCAACCGCTACACCACGTCGCCCACCGATAATTTCAACTACTCCCTGGGACTCACCTACACCGAGCCCCTCTATGTGTTCCATAGAAAAGAGGTGAAGCCCGACGATGATGATGACGAGCGGCCCATGTCGATGCAGGGCAACCGGGGCAGAAGAGGAATGAGGGGCGTGCAGGGCATCTTCTTGCAGTTCAGTTACCGATACAACTACAGCCACCAGAAAAACGACCCCTTGACATACGACTTCCCCGACTATTCCGACGAGGCTTTCAACATCGTGCTGCGGGAATACCGCGACTGGACCCGACTGTTCGGGTTCCTCGACAACCCCTATGAGGATTACCTGTCGAGAAGTCTCAGCCGATACTCTGAGCGTACGGAGCATGGGCACAACGCCGACGTGCAGTTGCGCTTCGTTCGTGAGAAATACAACATGAACATCGGATTCTCCTTGCAGCCGCAGCGGTCGCACTTCATCCAGCAGTATCTGGGGGTGCCTATCGATACCGTGAGAACAGTGACCAATTTCTCGCCTACACTCAACCTGCGCTATCGGTTCAACCAGCAGACCAACCTCCAGGTAAGGTTCAGGGGGTCTACCTCACAGCCGTCGATTACCCAGTTGCTGGATATCTACGACGACACCAACCCCCTCTCCATCTCGATGGGTAACCCGGGACTGAAGCCCTCCTTCTCTTCCAACCTGAACATCAATTTCCAGATGCAGCGGCGCCCCGTCTTCACTACCGACAGCATGGGATTTTCTATTCCCAAAGCACAGCGGCATTGGAGTTTCAGCGCCAACGGTGGGATTCAGACCACCCGCAACTCCATCGGCAATGTCGTGACCTACAACGAGACCACTGGCGGACGTATCAGCAGGCCCGAGAATATCAACGGCAACTGGAGCGCCAACGGCGGAGTGACCCTCAATGTCGCCCTCGACACCTTGAACAGATGGGATATCAGCGGGTCGGTGAATGGCAACTACAATCATCATGTGGGCTATGTGAACCTCAAACGTACAGCCACCCCCGACCGCAATGTCACACATACCTATAACATCTCGCCGGCGGCATCGCTGAGTTATCGCAACAGTTGGCTCAACGTGTCGCTCAACTCCAATCTCACCTATGCGAGGACGGAAAACCGGCTCCAGGCCTCCAACGACCTCACCACCTGGAATTTCTCCTACGGCACCAATACCCGAATCACCTTCCCCTGGGGCACGAACCTCTCTACCGACTTCCATGTGTTCAGCAAACGGGGCTACAGTGACCAGACGCTCAATACCAATGAGTTGATTTGGAACGCCCAACTCTCACACAGTTTCCTAAGAGGCAAGAAACTCACGGTGATGCTGCAGTGGTACGACATCCTCAACGAGCAGTCCACCTTCTCGCGCACGGTGAATGCCAACGGCTGGACCGACCGCGAGGTGAATGCCATCACCTCTTATGCCATGCTGCACGTGAGTTACCGACTCAACCTCTTTGGCAGTGGTGACGGTGACCGCGGCGATGGCCGGTTCGGCAACCGACGGGGCGGCTTCGATGGTCCAAGAGGCAACCGCCCCGAAGGCCGTGGCTTTGGAGGCGGTGGCTTCGGGGGCGGTGGTTTTGGTGGAAGAAGATGAGTTGGTCTTCCTGAAGCGGTTTGTCCTAACTTGTTATTTCCCTGTTACTGAACACTCCGAGAAATAATAATCCCTCAGTGGCTTGGTCACGACATCTCCTGTAAGGGTGACTTGCTCTTGCAGGCGGATGTCCTCCGACGAGGCACCTATCTTGACAGTGAACTTTCCGGGAGCGATGTTCCACTGGCGCTTACCCTCATTGGAGTAATAGCCGAACTGTTCGGTGTGGAGTTTCACACTTACTTTCTTTGTCTCGCCGGGCTGGAGCGCCACGCGGACGAAGCCCTGCAGTTGGATGGGGCGGATATGCTGGCCTTCGGCAGTGGGCGAGAGATATATCTGGGCTATCTCGTCGGCAGCCATCGCTCCGCTGTTCTTTACCTCGAAAGTGAGGTTCACACACTGGTCGGCCGTTGATACCTCTTTGCCCACCACCAGGTTCTGGTATTCGAAAGTGGTGTAACTCAGTCCGTAGCCGAAAGGCCACTGAACGCGTGGGTCTTTCGTGGCGGAATAGTTGTAGCACAGCGGTTCGTAGACCTCGGTGTTGGGATAACTCACCGAGAGTTTCGCCGATGGCGACACCTTGCCGTAGAGGATGTCGGCCACGGCGTTGCCGCCTTCCTCACCCGGATACCAGGCTTGTATGACTGCCGCGCAACGCTCGGCAATTCCGGATATCACCTGGGCACGGCCACCAAACACCACCAGCACCACGGGCTTGCCGGTTTGGAGCAGTTCGTTCACAAACTGTTCCTGCTTTCCGGGAAGGCGCAGTCCCTGACGGTCGCGGTTCTCGCCGCAGAGCATCACGTTCTCTCCCACGGCGGCGATAATCACGTCGGCCTCCTTTGCCATAGAGAGCGCCTCCTGCTTGTCGGCTTTCTCGCCCGAGTCAACCTTGCGGTGCAGGATGGCGTACTCCCACGCCCGCTCGTCGCCACTCACGGTAAATTTCGTCTCTATCTCCTCGGTCCAGTCACACCCGCGTGAATACATGATGTTCACACCATCGGGCTGGCGCGATTTCATTCCCTCCAGGAGTCCCACCACATGGGGATGGTCGAGGTCTTCGGTGATCATCTTCCAGAAATAGGTCATGGCAGGGAAGGAATAGTCGCCGCACATCGCCCACATCGTGTTGGCGTTCGGACCGGTAATCAGGATGTTCTTCTTGTCTTTCAGGGGCAGTATGCCATCGTTCTGCAACAGCACTACCGACTGTGTGGCAATGTCGTAGGCGGTCTGCCGCTCCTCGGGCGTGTCGAGTTTGATGTCTTCCTTGCTGTAGAGATAGGGGTTGTCGTCGAACAGTCCGGCGCGGAATTTCTGGCGGAGCACGTCTTTCACAGCCCTTTCCAGCGTCTCGGGCTTCACCAGCCCCTTGTCGATGGCTTCCTGCAGGTGCTGGTAGTTCACGCCACGGGGGAAGTCGACATCGTTGCCGCCGTTGATGGCTGCCGCGGCTTTCTCCGTCACGTCGTCGATGCCGGGCAACTGGTCGATGGCGGTGTAGTCGCTTACCACCATACCGTCGAAGCCGAGGTAGCCACGCAGGATGTCGTTGAGTATCTCGCTGTTGGCCACGCAGTTGGTGCCGTGAACGGCATGGTAGCCGGGCATCAGCGCCTTGCTGCCTGCCAGGCGTATCATCGTCTCATGGGGCAGCAGGATTTCCTCCATCAGTTCCTTCTCTTCGGCGTCACCGCCGCCGCCATAGCCCAGGTAGTGTTTTGAGCAGGCTCCCACGCCCTTGCGCAGGTCGCCTTGTTGCAGGCCGCGGACGAAGGCTGTTCCCATGGCTGCCGACAAGTAACCGTCCTCGCCATACGACTCCTCCAGGCGGTTGAAACTGGGTGTGCGGCACACGTCGACCATCGGCGAGAGCGACAGCACGCCGCCCATCTTGCGCATGGCGGTGCCCGTCTGCAGGGTCTTCAGTTCTGCCAGTTCGGTATTAAACGAGCAGGCCTGTCCTATCTGCTGGGGGTAGATGGTGGCTCCCTGTGTGTTGACGCCCGAGAGCACCTCTTCGTGGAAGAGGGCAGGTATGCCGTTGGGGGTGTGGTGCATCAGCCAGTCCTGCATGGCTGCCACACGGTCGCGGAGCACATTGGGGTCGATGGGTTTCTGACTGGCATACTGTGAGAAATGTCCGATGCCGAAGGGAATTACCTTGCTGCATTTCGCGGTGTCGAGAACGCCCTTCTCGTCGAAGAAATCATCCATATAGGTACTCCTCAACTGGGCGATGCGCTCCTCCTGCGACATCTTCGCATAGAGTTCGTCAATCTGTTGTTCCATGTCGGCGGCGTTGCATCCCGCCAAAAGCACTGTCATGCACATCATAACTATTTTTTTCATATTCTTGAATTTTGATTTGTTCGCTGGGTGTGATGTCGAAAATGTCGTATACCGCCTTGTCGAGCGCGCGCTGGTTGGCTTCCGGGCGGCTCGACGACTGGAAGGAGGTCACCATGCGGCTCAACTTCTTGTCCTGGCGCGCCGTCAGTTTGGGGAACGGCAGTTGCTGGAGGTTGCCCTTGAGCACCTTGATATCGGGAAATTTCATCGAGTAATAGTAGTGATACAGCGATGAGTTGAGCAGGGCTGCCACACTCTTGATGGACAGGCCGTCGACCAGCGGGATGAGGATATTGGCGCTGTTCAGGCAAAGGCGCTGCTGGTTGTCGTAAGCCACGATGGGATACTTGGCGATGAACCTGTAGATGAGTTTCTCGGGTGCCCTGAACATCTCTTCCCTGGCGCATTGCTGGAAGGTCTCTGGGATGAAGGAGATGTATGAGGTGGTGTGCTGGAGTTTGAACGGACTCACTTGCCTGCCCATATACACCGGTTCCAGACCGCTTGCCCATTGCTTCTTCACCTTTTTCTTGTTGTCGCCAGTCACTATGCCCAGCGCCCAGAGGCTGTGTGAGAGGTCGTCGTGGCGACGCGACTCCAGTTTTTCCATGATGGTCTTGTCGAGGTCGGAAAGGCATTCCCAGACGATGGTGCCGCTGGCTCTGGCCGATTCGGGCAATGCTACCGTGGTGGTCTTGTTGCCTGTCGTCACGTCATACACTTGTGTGGCAGCAGCCGACTTCTCCATCTTGATGCTGAAGAAGTCGGTGAAAACCCCGTCGAACTTGTCCTTGAACATATCTATCCGCTTGATGGAGGCGTTAGACAGTATGTGGCTCCGGATGTCATGGTGTGCCTTCACCTTGAGCAGCGAAGTGGGCAGGATGGCGTGCAACATGCCGTTGGCGCCCAGCAGTTCGAGTGAGCGCACGACGACCATCGACGCCCGCTCCTTCGACTTGATGCAGGGAAAGGAGGCAGTGTATTGCCCCTCTTTGTCGGCTCCCCAGGGAGGGTTGGTGTAGATGTTGTGAAACGTGTGCGGAATATTGATGCTTTCGGCGGTTCGCGGGAAGTCCTCGTGCAGGAAGTCGATGCAATGCACTTGGGGCACGAAATCGCAGGTCGCGTATTTCACGAGCAGGTTGGTGCCGGCTGTCATCACGGCGATGGGGTTGATGTCGAAACCATACAGGCACGAAGGGTCTTCGGCCTTCACCGACAGGAGGAAGGCGCCGCTTCCGCAACAGGGGTCAAGGAATGTCTCGCCTATGGAGAGCGTCTTCCCGTCGAGCATATATTCCACCACTTTCCTGTTGGTGTAATATAGTCCCGTCATGTTGCGCTCGCCCTCGGCCGTCAACGACTGGTACACGAATCCCAGCACGTCGTCAGTGCTGTCCCAGATGCGGGGCGGCAGGTCGATATGGAGGTGCCGATATTTGGGCAAAGTGGAGAAAAAGGCCTTTACGTTTTCCTTTTCCCATATGCCGGCATGTTGTAAATAGGAGACACAAAGCGAATACATGATATCACCAATCGGCTGGTCTGCACCCGACAGCGTGTCGAGGAGCCGGTAGGCAGGGGCATAGTCGAGGTAACCCGATGCCACGACACGTCTTGTCGACCGCGTCTTGTTGGCACGCTTGGCCAATTTTCCCTGTGGGTCGCTTCCGAGTTTTTCCCAGTTGTTTGCTGTCGCTTTGCTTATCATCTCACACAATAACTACAGGTGAAGTGCTCAACTATCAGATGTCCTTCGACTCCCTTTTTATTCCCTTTTAACTCCTGAAAGATGAGCGAAGGCAAAACTTGAGATAAGATTTCTGCAAATATAATGAAAAACGAGTGGAACACAAAAAACCTGACCTTTTTTTTGCTTTTTGCTCGGTTTTCACTAACTTGCACCCCAGAAACAACGACATCATGGGTAGAAACAAATTCTCACAACAGGAAATCAAGGAGATAGGTGCGCTGCTGCGCAAGAAAAACGCGGGCAACCGTCTTCAGCAGAAGATGGTGCGCCATGACCTGAGAGTGAACTATGAGTTTAATATCTCCGACTTCAATGAGCCCGGCAAAGCGTTCGGCGAGGAGGAACTGCAGGCTGCCATCAAGCGTGGGGCGATAGAGATTCTCGACGATGCCACCATCGCCGCGATGAAGGAGAAGCGGGCGCGCGATAAGGCGCGTGACGAAGCCCGCCGACAGGAGGAGGCCATTGCCGAGGGCGAGCAGACCGATTGGCAGGAGGCGATGCGACAATGGGAAGAATGGGAGAAAAACGAAAAAGGAGCAAAGGAATGATAACCGTGAAGAATGGTTTGTTGTGGAAGGCAAGGTTGGGCATCGTCATGATGTTCTTTTTCACCCTTCCTTCCATCGCCCCGGCGCAGAACTGGGTCAAGGTGATTACGGGACTGTGGAAAACTCATCAGGCCATGAGCATCACCGATGAGAAACTGGCCGAGATGGTGGCAGAGGAGGTGGCGTATATGGACTCGCAGTACAAGGTGCTGGGCGAGAGCAATGCCTATACCAAACGGCTGAAACGGGTGATGAGCGGCATCAACAGCGTGGAGGGACTGGAACTCAACTTCAAGGTCTACAAGACCAGCGAACTCAATGCCTTTGCCTGTCCCGACGGCAGCGTGAGGGTGTTCTCGGGGTTGATGGACCAACTCTCCGACGACGAACTGCTCGGCGTGCTCGGTCACGAGATAGGTCATGTGGCATTGAAACACTCGAAGAAGGCGTGGCGCAGTGCGATGATGCGCAGTGCAGCCTCCGACGCCATCGGGGTGTTCAGCGACACCTGGGCCGCTATCTCCGATTCCTTCCTTGGCTCGGTGAGCAGTGCCGTGCTCTCTGCCTCTCACTCCAAGGTTCACGAGACCGAGGCCGACGACTATGGTTACGACTTCCTCGTGAGGCACGACCGCAACCCTTGGGCGATGGTGAAACTCTTTGAGAAACTCAAGAAGATGTCGAAGCAGAAAAACACCAAATACACCAAGTGGTTGAAGGTGTTCGCATCGCATCCCGATTACGATACACGCATCAACCACTTGAAGTCAAGGTGTGAGGAAGACGGCTATTCGAGGCCCTGATCTTCCCACGCTTTTTCTATGTCTTTTAGGTCCAGCCCGAGCAACTTCATGTTGCGGAAGAGTTCGGGCAGGTGTTCCTCGAGGAATTCCTTGCGGCGGGCGGTCAGAATCTGTTCTTTCGCTCCCGGTTTCACGAAGTATCCCAGTCCGCGCTTGTTGTAGATGACCTCATCGCGTGCCAGTTGGTCGTAGGCTTTCATCGCGGTGTTGGTGTTCACCTGCAACATCACGGCATATTCACGCACGCTCGGTATGCGGGCGTCATCCTCATATTTTCCAGAGAGGATTTCATCGCAGAGGCGGTCGGCCATCTGGATATATATGGCTTTGTCGTTGCTGAATGTCATACGTTGGTCCATTTAGAAGTGATGAGTTGAAAGCGGGTGAAAATCCTGTAACTCAGCCAGAAGTTGAAAATCGCAAGGGCGAAGATGAAGGCGATGATGCCATAGCCTAAGAGGCCATCCTGTCCGGCTCTGATGCCGTAGGCGAGGATAGAGAGAATCTCGCTCTTGAAGATGGTGGAGAGGTAGCCCACCAGGGTGCTGAGGGCAAGATGAAAGAAGGTGGCGATGACGAACTGTGCCTTGGTGAACCATGTGCCGGCAAGCACGTAGATGGAAACAACCCATGCCATGACGGCAAATTCAAACACCTTGGTGGCGATACTGACGCCTCTTCCCAGACTCGACTGCGTGAAGAAGAATCGGAATCCGTACAGCCATTCCCTGCCCTGGATATAGAACACGATGTTGCGGAGCAGGTCGCCCAATGCGTAGGCAGCCACGATACATGCCGGGATGATGATGACGGCGAAGAGGATGGCCACTGTCCAGCGCTCGAGGTTGGTGGCAGGAAGGGTGAGGAAGGCGATGCGCTTCTGCTTTTGCTTCAGCATGCCGAACACGTTGCTGTTGACCACGACGATGGCGATGACGACGACGGTCATGCACAGTGCGTTGGCCATCTGCACTGCCCATTGATAGGGGGTGGCTCCCCCCAAGTTGCCAGAGACATTTGTGGTGTTGTGCGACGATATTCCGGTCAGGCCCATCTGCAGCAGGGTAACGCCCAGCATGATACCCAGCGACCACTTCACGATAAGGCCTCGGTTCTCATAGAAGAACCATTTGAATGTGAGCCAGAATCTCTTGATATTGAATTTTCCCATTTTTCCCTGAGATTAGAGTTTGTTGATATACTTCCCAATGATTGGCCTGTGCCCGAACAGCCGGTAGGAGAGCCAGATGTTGAAGATGCTGAGTGCCAACAGGATGATGCTGGTGATGATACCATTGAAGTCGAGAATCTTGCGGAATATCATGCCTTTCTGCACATTGTCGGATGGCAGCAGGTTCATGAATATGATAAGCAGTATCAGCAGCACCACGGTGGTGAAGATGAAGTTGTACTTGATGTTGCGGATCAGGTTGGCTCCCAGCAGGAACATGGAGTTGCACCAGAAGAGCAACATTGCCACAGTGAGCGGAGCGTAGCCCTTGAAGTTGCTGATAGACACTTCATTGAACGTGCGGACCAGCATCCAGTCCAGCGGTTCGCGGTTGATGATGAAGCCCACGAGATGTTGCAGGATGTCGGCTATCACTAATGCGATGGCCAGTTGGCCGAGATGTAACAGTATGGGCATCAGGAAACGCACGGCGAATTTCTCTGCCTTCGATGCGGGCAGCATGGTCAGTTCGCGTATACCGTCTTTCCACAAGTAGAATGAGTAGAAGAAATACGACCCTCCTGCGGCGAGTATGGAGAGGGGCATCACGATGATGACGACTTTAACGAGGTCGTAGGTGTCATTTGTGAGATGGCTGATGGCGTAGGACAGGTTGGGCAACTGGAAGAAGATGCAAGTCATGGTCACGTACATCCACAGGGTTTTGATGTTGTAGGCCCTGTCGGTGACGAGTGTCCAGCGCACCAGTTTTTCCAGTCGTGTGAGTTTGAATGACTTGCTCATGGCTCTCGTGGTTTAAATGTTCGACGGTGTGTTGGAATCAATCTTTACCTTGCCCAGCGTTACGGCGTTGAAGAGCAGTTCGAGGTTGAGCGGTGTCTCTACCTTGTCGGGGTTGCGGGGAACAATTACCGCCTCGCCCTGCACGGATGGCTCGCTGTAGAGCACGCTGTCGGCGGCACTGCCGGGGGTGCGGTACTCGAAACTGTAGCGGTCGCAGATATCGCCCACAGAGGCATCGAGCAGCAGTTGCCGCTGGTTGAGGATGAGGATATGGTCGAGGAGCGACTCCACGTCGTGCACCTGGTGGGTGGAGATGATGAGCGTGCGGTCGTCGGTCATGTTGTTGGCCACCACGCGGCGGAACTGCACTTTAGAGGGGATGTCGAGACCGTTGGTGGGCTCGTCCATCAGCAGCAGCCGCGTTCCAGCGGCGAGGGCGAAACTCATAAACACTTTCTTCTTCTGCCCCATGGAGAGGGATTGTAGTGAGAGAGTTGTGGGCAGTTCGAAGTCGTTGAGACAGTTTTCGAGCACCTCGCGGCTGAAATGGGGATAGAAGGGTTGGTTGATGCTGACGTATTTGTCGAGGGTCATCGAGGGGAGGTCGAACTCCTCGGGCACGATGAACACTTCCTCGAGCATTTCCGGACGGCGGTCTATCGACTTCATGCCGTCTACGGTCACGGTGCCTTTTTGCGGGCGAAGCAGTCCGGAGATGAGGTAGAGTAGGGTACTCTTGCCGGTGCCGTTCTTGCCCAGCAGACCGTAGATGTTGTTGGCTTCGAGTTGCAGGCTGAAGTTGTCGAAGACTTTTGTCTTCTGTCCGGCGTATGCGAAACTGATATTATCGACGTTGATCATAATCGGAATTGGTTTTGTGGGTATATGTGTATTATGTTTATTTATTTCTTTAGAAGTCGAACTTGCGGTTGGCAAGCATGGCGAGCAGATAGTCGTCGTAGGGATCCTGGATGAACAGTTTGTTCACGGTGGGTATCTCGTCGGCTTGCTTGAACTGGATGTGGGTCACTGAGCGCAGGTGGTCGTTGTCGAGATCGTAGACCATCTTTTCGTGGGCGGCTTTCCATTCCTCAGTGTTCTTGCTCCATACGCAGTGGGCTATCTCATATTCGTTGCCACAATAGGTGAACTGCAGTTTGTAGTAGGGCTCATAAGTCCTTGTCGCTGTATCCCATTTGTAGGTGGCTTTCTCTGTGAGGCGTCCTTGGGCATCGTAGTCGAAGTGGCTGGCGTAGGTGGGGACAAGGTAATCAGATTTGTTGTCGTATACATAGAGGGTGCTCAGCACGCCATTTTCAATGTCGGCATTGTAGTAATGACCGTTATTGGAACTGTGCGACAGGTTGAGGTACATACTCATGACGGTGAAAACAGTGATGATGATATCCATAATCGTATTCTTTAAATGGTTAATAATCCAGTGTCGTAGTGTACTACCTTAATAGTACACTGCAAAAGTATGGCAATTTTGGATACCCTCCAAATATTTCGACATATTTTTTCACCGAAACACCAATATTTAACATTCGTTTACAATTCCGGCATTCCCCAAGCCATAGGCTTGGCTCTCAAAGAAGAAGGTTGGGTAGAGACTTGCTTCATGCATGTCCGTGATCAGTGAGACAGCAAAAAAAATTGCAAGAAGTCATTGAGGTGAGCGGAGCGAACACAAAACAATCGCAACTCTGTTGCGTAAGGAATCTCCCCGCGACTCTTTGATGGGTCGCGGATACCTTAGTGACCGAGCGAGCGGATGCGAGCGGTTGCATCCCTTCCCCTGGAGAGGGGAAGGGCCTTGGGTTGGGGTTGAAGCCCCTTCTTATGAAGAAGGGGTTGGGG
>JAEEGL010147339.1_pt1 | contig 24940 bp, 22 predicted proteins | sample 9134231 | NCBI WGS metagenome assembly JAEEGL01 (sample SAMN16246548, study PRJNA631951) | gut metagenome | biome: gut microbiome; feature: rumen; material: fiber-attached | host: Bos | place: Iran: Karaj | collected 2018-10 | reverse complement strand
TCGAAAGCGGCAATATGGAGGAAGCGCGCGAAATGCTCGGCAGACCGTTTTCGTACTGTTTTCCGATTGTTGAAGGCGACAAACGCGGCCGTACTCTCGGCTTTCCGACGGCAAATCAGGTTTTCCCCGACAGCTTTATTAAAATGAAGAGGGGCGTTTATGCGTCCTGCTGCCGTGTTGACGGCAAGCTTTATCCCGCGATGACGAATTACGGCGTACGCCCGACTGTTGACGGTGAAAAGTGCTTCAGCGAAACGCATATCATCGGTTTCGACGGAAATCTGTATTCAAGGTGCATTGAAGTCTTTATTCTAGCCTTCATAAGAGATGAGAAAAAATTCGACGGACTTGACGGATTGTCGGCGGCAATCGCTGAGGATAAAGAAACCGCCTTAAAAATCTTTTCGGATTATCTTGAAGCTGAAAAATAAACAACGTATAATAATTAAAGCAAATATAAAGAGGTGTTTATTATGTGGTCATTAAAAACATTTTATTACAGGGCGTATCAGAAGATTATGAAAATCGGTATGTTCTTTATGGACTGGTCCGAGCCTGAGCTTCTCACGGGACCCGGCGCGATTCTCAAGCTCCCCGAAGTTATTAAGCAAAGAGGCATTTCAAAGGTTATGATAGTTACCGATAAGGGACTTATGAGCCTTAACCTGCTCGACGGTCTTTTCGGTAAGCTTGAAGAGGAAGGCATTTCCTACGTTGTCTATGACGGAGTTCAGCCCAATCCCTCGATTGAAAATATCGAGGAAGCAAGAGAAATGTTTGTCTCCAACGGCTGCGAGGCTATGATAGCCTTCGGCGGCGGCTCGCCTATGGACTGTGCTAAGGCAGCCTGCGCGAGAGTCGTAAGGCCTAACAAAACTATCCCGCAGATGAGAGGCGTTATGAAGGTTATGCGTAAGATTCCGCCCTTCTTTGCGGTTCCGACTACCGCGGGTACTGGCTCGGAAACCACGCTTGCGGCTGTAGTTTCAAACACACAGACTCACGAAAAGTATGCTATAAACGATCCCGTGCTTCGTCCGAAGTTTGCAGTGCTCGACCCTGAGCTTACAACGGGCCTTCCCAAGAAGATTACCTCGACTACGGGTATGGATGCGCTCACTCACGCGGTTGAGGCTTATATCGGACTTTCAAACGTCAGGTCAACCAGAGAATATGCCGAGAAGGCGACGGCGCTCATCTTCAAATATCTTGAGGTTGCCTATAATGACGGTCAAAATATCGAAGCCAGAGGTCAGATGCTTCTCGCTTCGTACTACGCGGGTATGGCGTTCACGCGCGCATACGTCGGCTACGTTCACGCGATAGCCCATAACCTCGGAGGTCATTACGGCATACCGCACGGCCTTGCAAACGCGGTTATTCTCCCCGTTATTCTTGAAGAATTCGGCAGCGCAATTTATCCGTCGCTCGCAAAGCTTGCCGACTGCGCAGGCATCGAAGGACAGACCGAAGAGGAGAAGGCAAAGAACTTCATCGCCGAGATTTACGCCATGAACGAGAGAATGGAAATTCCGACCGGCTTTACCCAGATTAAGGACGAGGATATCCCGACCATCGTTGAGAGAGCTATGAAGGAAGCTCATCCGCTCTACCCCGTTCCGGTTATCTTTGATAAGGACAGACTTACTGCGATAGTCAAGAAGCTTCAGATTGAAGAATAAAAAAATGTATAAAATCCCCGACTATGAGTCGGGGATTTTTTTGCTTAAATGCTTGTTATGTTTTCACCGCGAAATAGTATTAAGTCTTATCCGCGCTGGTTAAAATGCCTTTAGGCTTCAAGCCGTTCTCATCGGCATATTTGTATGCAGTTGTATTTCTCACCGCTTCAAAGAAATCGGAATTACCGCTGAATTTTTTATCGTCCGACCACATTATTGCGTACTTCAGCTCGTCCTTCGTTTCCAAATAAAAATCAAGGTTTATCCGTGTGTACTCATCCGTGTCGTCACTGTCTTTATACTGCCTAGAAAGTGAAATGTAAACCTCGCCCTCCATCGGCATAACTTCCCAGACGATAACCTCTTCACTGTCGCAGCTATCGGTTTGACAGAATTCTTCAAAAGCGTTAACAAGTTCGGCGACCGTGGTTTTACCATCAAGCTCAACTCTCAAATCATCAAGTAACTTTTTCTGCGAACTCACATCTTCACCTTCCTCAAAAGAATACTCAAGTATTTCAAAACGTATCCCGGGCAAAAGTCGGTCTGCTTTTTGCTTAGTTGCGCCAGTCGCTGTACCGATAAAATAAACGTTGAAAGTCTCTTCCTGATTTGCTCCCAATTCAAACAGTCTGTTTTCCGTATCCTCCTGCTGACAGGCGTAAATGTAACACTCTTTGATTAAGCCTGTATAGTTTCCGTATTCGTCGGTGCTGTAATCATCTTCAAACACTCCGTTTATGTTAAAGAAAAGGTGTCGGTCGGTTGTGTTCTTTACATGCACCCGACAACGGAAATAAACCAAGCCGTCCTTTATGGTAAAGTCGTCAAAAACGCTTAATTCCTCAACCAATTCCAATAAATTCTCGTTGTCCCTGTATTTGTAAATATTAAACGATTCTATGCCCAGATTTCCGTTGAGCGGAAACTCCGTCGGTAAGTATTTGCCGTCCAAAACCAGCATATCCTTCGTTATTCCGTTAAGAAAAACATAAGCAACCGAACTGTTGGCTTCATCAACAAGCGCATATTCATATGTGTTGTAATCGCCGTAAAGGGTAATGTAAGCAGGAAAGCCGAAGTCTTTTTCATCATAACGGATGCGCCCACCGTCAATACTTGACAGTCTTTCGACTTCCTTTTCCAAATCATCTTTTGAATACTCAATTACAAGCACAAACTGACAGCCCTCACCAATAAAAAAGAACTGATAGTATTCGCAATAAAAATTAGTTACCTTTATATTGTTCAGTGTTTTTGGGAACAATAAGCTTTCATTGAAGATTTTTGCACCGTAAAGATATAACCCGCCCAGATTTCTGACAGTATCATACATAGAAGCGTCATTATAAACGGTGGTGTATTTTTTACTGTCCATTTTTTGCCCGATTTTATATAATGCGCCGCTGATAAATTCGCGATTGTTTCTAAACACTCTGACAAGCACAGACTCGGCAAAAAGCATATTAAACGTCAGGCTTACCATAAGTAAGACTGCAACAACGACAGCTGCAACAACGACACGCTTTTGGCTTTTCTTTACGGTAGCGTACATAGGTTTATAAGCCGCCTGCTCATCAACAACAGGTATGGGCGCCTGCTCGACTGTCGGATTGGACAGCATTTCGCACAGTTCGTCAATACCGTTAGGATGCTTTTCAAGCACTTTTTCCATCACCTTAATATTCTCGTTCTGTGTTTCGGTATTCTTACGAACTTCCTGTATATGCGAACTCAAAACGGAGTCGGTATCCGCCTCTCCGCTTATAAAAGCTTTAATATCTTTAATTGAAAAATCGTATTTCCTTAAGAGCGCTATTTGATTAAGGCGCTTAACATCGGTTTCGGAATAGTCATAGCTTTTCCTGCCCGTATAGTTTTCCGTATAATGCTCGGGTATAAAAATCCCGTCGGCTATATAATACCGTATCGTTCTTTCGGAGATTCCCGTAAGCTCGGATAACTGTTTCATTTTCATATTGCGACCACCTCGCTCAATCATATTATAAGTTCGACAGTAGGTGTCAAGTCAATACTTTTTTATAAAATAACGTCATTTTTTTAGGTTTATCAACCATCTGTTTTCGTGGGTATTTCACAAAATATATTTTACATATTGAATACGGCAACTATATATGGTATAATTCATTGAAAAATTAAAATGGGTGAAAATCGGAGTTTTTATTATGAAAGTTCAGTTTACAGAAACCGTATTGAGAGATGCAAACCAGTCGCTTGTTGCAACACGTTTGCCCTTCGCACGCTTTGCGCCTATACTCGAAACGATGGACAAAGCGGGCTTTTACTCGCTGGAATGCTGGGGCGGCGCGACGTTTGACTCCTGCCTTCGCTATCTCGACGAGGACCCGTGGGAGAGGCTTCGCAAAATCAAGGCGAAATGCCCGAACACGAAGCTTCAGATGCTGCTTCGCGGTCAGAATCTTCTGGGTTATAAGCATTACCCCGACGACGTCGTAAGAATGTTTGTAAAGAAGAGCATCGAAAACGGTATTGATATTATCAGAATTTTCGACGCGCTCAACGACCTTCGCAATATAGAAACGGCGGTTGACGAGACGCTTAAGAACGGCGCGATTGCATCGGGCGCGATAAGCTACACTTTAAGTCCAATTCACAATCTTGAAATGTACGTCGGACTTGCGAAGCAGATGGCGGACATGGGCTGTCAGAGCATCTGTATCAAGGATATGGCGGGTATCTTAGGTCCGCAGGACGCATACGACTTAGTCAAGGCGATAAAACAAACCGTAAGCGTTCCCGTTGTGCTGCACACCCATTCGACTACGGGGCTTGCTCCCCTCACCTTGCAGAAGGCGGTTGAGGCAGGCTGCGAGATAATCGACACTGCGATTTCCGCTTTTTCGGGCGGCACGTCGCAGTATTCAACCGAAGCGATGGCTTATGCGCTCACACAGCAGGGCTACGAGGTTGAGCTTGATACGAAGCTTCTCAAGGAAATAAACGATTTCTTCAAACCGGTAAAAGAGGAATTTTTAAGCGCGGGTACGCTCAATCCCGTTATACTTTCAACGGACACGGACGCGCTCACATATCAGATTCCGGGCGGTATGCTCTCTAATCTCGTCGCTCAGCTTACGGCACAGAATAAGCTTGACAAGCTTCCCGAGGTGCTTCTCGAAACACCGAGAGTACGTGAGGATTTAGGTTATCCCCCGCTCGTAACACCTATGAGCCAGATGGTCGGCGTTCAGGCAACGTCAAACGTTCTTGCAGGTGAGAGATACAAGAACATTTCGAAGGAAATCAAGTCCTATATCAAGGGCGAATACGGCAAGGCTCCCGGCGGGATTAATCCCGAATTGCAAAAGAAAGTCCTCGGCGACGAGGCGCCTGTTACCTGCCGCTACGCAGATTTGCTTGAGCCGCAGTTTGAAAAAGCAAAGGCTGAGCTCGGCGACAGAGCGAAAAGCGACGAAGACGTGCTCTCGTATATCGCCTTCCCCGCGCAGGCCGAAGCGTTCTTCAAAAAGCGCGAGGAGCTTAAGCGCAATACGTTCAAATACTCGATAAGGCGGGTTGACTGATATGATTTACTTTTTAAGTGCATACGCGGACGGCAACATAACGCTCAGGGATGCTCTGTTCGTTTCAATCAAGGGCATACTGATTGTAATGATTATACTTGCCGTCGTTGCTGTAATGGTGCAGATTTTATCAAAAATTATAAGGCGTATAAGAAAAGCCGCATACGAACGTGCGGACCGAAAAGCGGCAAAGAAGGCCGCCGAGGAGACCGCGCAGGCAAAGGCTGAAGCTGCGAACTCAAACGCATCGGACGAGGTTGAGCTAATCGGCACGGACGAAAAGACGGCCGCGGTTATAATGGCTATAGTTTCCGACGAGTCGGAGATACCGCTCGAAAGGCTGAAATTCAATTCAATTAAACTTGTGGAAAGCGAGGACAAGCCGATATGAAATATATAGTTACACTCAACGGTAAGGATTACGAGGTTGACGTTGACGAGCTCGACGAGGCTGTCGTCAGAAGCGTTAAGGACACTCAGCCTGCCGTCAGCGCTCCCGTTACTGCCGCTCCTGCGGCAACGAGCACCAAAGCGGTCGCCGAGGGCACGGGCACACCCGTTAACTCCCCGATGCCCGGCACGATACTTAAAGTTGTTGCAGGCGTCGGTCAGAAGGTAAACGAGGGCGACGTCGTAATCATACTTGAGTCAATGAAAATGGAAAACGAGGTTGTTGCTCCCGCTTCGGGCACTCTCACAAAGGTATGCGTCGAGAGCGGCGACAGCGTTGCGACCGATGAAGTTCTCGCATATATAGGTTAAGGGGTACGGCTTATGTCAATTATTACCGATATTGTTGAAATATTCAGGCAGTCGGGCTTCGCGAACCTCCCCTGGCAGAACTGGGTGATGCTGCTCGTATCGTTCGTGCTGTTCTACTTTGCCATTGAAAAGAAATTCGAGCCGTTACTGCTCGTTCCGATAGCCTTCGGTATGCTGCTGGTCAACGTTTACCCGAGCATCATGGCTGATCCGCTGATGATGTCATCCTACACGGGCGAGGTCGTCGAGGGCGCGCACTGGTACGACGCGGGTGTGCTTCGCCTTCTGTACGCGGGCGTTAAATCAAGCGTGTTCCCCTGCCTTATCTTCTTAGGCGTAGGAGCCATGACGGACTTCGGTCCCCTGCTCGCCAACCCGTCAAGCCTGCTTTTAGGTGCGGCGGCACAGCTGGGTATTTATGTTGCGTTTCTTGTTTCAATAGTCTCGGGGCTCATCCCGGGCTTCGAAGGCTTCACCGCGCAGGAGGCGGCGTCAATCGCCATTATCGGCGGCGCGGACGGGCCGACGGCCATTTACACGACGGGCAAGCTCGCGCCTCAGTTATTGGGACCTATCGCGGTTGCGGCGTACTCATATATGGCGCTTATTCCGATGATTCAGCCGCCAATAATGAGAATGCTGACCACCAAGAAGGAAAGAGAAATCAAGATGACTCAGCTTCGCGAGGTCAGAAAAACCGAGAGAATAGTTTTCCCGATAGTCGTAACGATACTTGTAGCTCTGATTATTCCCGATGCGGCGCCGCTTGTAGGTATGCTGATGCTCGGCAATCTGTTCAGAGAGTGCGGAGCAACGGAGAGACTGTCTGACACTGCGCAGAACGCGCTTTGCAACATAGTTACGATTATGCTCGGCGTATCGGTCGGCGCAACGGCTGAGGGAACGATTTTCCTGTCGGTTAAAACTCTGCTGATAATATTCATCGGACTTATCGCCTTCTGCTTCTCAACGGCGGGCGGCGTGATATTCGCAAAGATTATGAACGTCGTTTCAAAGGGCAAAATCAATCCGCTTATCGGCGCGGCAGGCGTGTCGGCGGTACCGATGGCGGCGCGTGTTGCGCAGACCGAGGGCAGAAAATACAACCCCTCAAACTACCTGCTTATGCACGCGATGGGCCCGAACGTTGCGGGCGTTATCGGCTCGGCAGTCGCTGCAGGCTTCCTGCTGATGATGTTCGGCAAATAAGCTATGAATGCCTCAGGCATGTTATAAGTTATGATGCGCTGCGCGCAGTTATAAGTTTTCAGGGCGTCATATAATAACTTTTCGCTAAACGAAACTCATAACTCATAACTCATAACTCATAACTCATAACTCTAAACTGAATAAAAGGAAAGCACAGTTCGGAAAACCGAACTGTGCTTTTTGCATAGTATGTAATTTAATTCAAATTATATATCTTATGCGTTCTCCTCTTCCTTCATTTTAGCAAAGCACTCGCTGCAATAAACAGGTCTGTCGTCTCTGGGCTGGAAGGGGATCTTCGCTTCGCCACCGCAACTTGCACAAACAGCAGTAAACATCTGTCTTTCGCCTCTGGCTGCGTTCTTTCTCGCATCGCGGCAGGCCTTACATCTCTGGGGCTCGTTTACGAAACCCTTTTCGGCGTAAAACTCCTGCTCACCGGCTGTGAAAACGAACTCGTTGCCGCAATCCTTGCAAATGAGGGTCTTGTCTTCGTACATTGTGAAAACCTCGCTGAATATATTTTTACCCGGACGGACTCGCACCGTCAGCTTGCGCTCTCCTATCGAGTGCGGGCATATTGCAAACCTTACTGAAAATACTCCTTAAGCTTCTTTCTGGCGCGCTGAAGCGTACCGTCCACCGCCTTCGGTGTGGTTTCAAGCTTTTCGGCTATCTGGGTATAACTGTAACCGCTCAGAAAAAGCTTAAGTGTTATGAATTCCCTTTGCGTCAGCCGCTCGGAAATAAAATCAAGCAGCTCAAAGTAGGCGAACTGTTCGTTGTCGGAGCTGACGTTCTCGACGTCGCTGTCCGGGACGTTTTCGTCCTGCGTGCCGCCCGTAGCCGAAAGAAGCTTTGAACGGATGCAGAGATTGGCATAGGTCAGAAACGATGCGCCGCGTGAAGCGTCGAACTTCCTGACAGCCTCCATAACGCCGAACATACCCTCCTGAAAGAGGTCGTCGCCCTCGAGGTTGCCGTTGACGAAAATCCGCTTTGTCTGCGCGCGTACAACGGGCGTCAGCAGAACAACAAGCTGTGAAAAAGCCTTCGCATCGCCTGCCCCGGCAGCTTTGACCAAATCAAGAACTTCTTTACTGTTCAAATCGGGCCTTGCGTTTGTCACTTGGTAAAACCTCGCTGAATAATCGGAATTACTTAAAATCAGGCTAATTATAGCATTTTTTCAAAGTTTGTCAATAAACTCCGTTATAAATTGACAGATGTTGAAATTATGATTAAAAACCGCCTGCTGCCAGCACGTATAATGCAACGGAAATCGCACTGCCCGCCATAAGTACGGCAAGCACAATACATATAATTTTAATTGCTTTTTTATTCAACATTTTTATATCCCCATTATTTTTTCCATATCGGCAGAAATAAGCTTTGTTTTCTCTTCCGCCTTTTCACGGTCTTCGGCAACCGCAGTGATGTAAATCTTAATCTTAGGCTCAGTGCCCGAAGGTCTTACGATAACACCCGAGCCGCCCGGAAGCTTATACGAAAGCACGTTGGACTTCGGAAGCTTAATCTCGGTAACGTTGCCCGTAGCCGTATCGGTGCAGGTGTGAGTCTGATAGTCGGAAACGCTGACAACTGTTTCACCCGCAATAGTCTTAGGCGGATTATTGCGAAGCGAGGTCATCATATCGCTCATCTTCTGCATGCCCGCTGCACCCTCGAAGCCGAAGTTGAGCAGCGAGTTTAAGAACATACCGTATTTCTTATAAATCGACTGCATCTGATTGTAAAGGCTGATGCCCTTTGACTTGTAGTAAGCAGCCATTTCGCAGATAAGCATTGAAGCTACAACTGCGTCCTTATCTCTGGCGTGAGCGCCGCGAAGATAGCCGTAGCTTTCCTCCATACCGACTATAAATCTGTCGGTTTCACCCTTCTTTTCAAGGTTGGTGATAAGCTCGCCGATATACTTGAAGCCCGTCAGCAAATCAGCTGTCTCGGCGCCGTAATCCTTGGCAATTTCGCTTACGAGCTGAGAGGTAACTATAGTCTTTACAACTATCGGATTTTCGGGAAGCCTGCCCTGCTCCTTAAGCGAGGAAAGCAGATACTCGGTAAACATAATGCCTACCTCGTTGCCCGTCATAAGCTTGTATTCGCCGTTGTCAAGCACCGCTATGCCTACACGGTCGCAATCGGGGTCGGTCGCAACGATAAGGTCGGCCTTTTCGTCCTTTGTCATCTCGATAGCGCATTCGAATACCTGCTTGATTTCGGGGTTCGGGAACGGGCAAGTCGGGAAGTTACCGTCGGGCAGCTCCTGCTGCTTTACAACTCTTACGTTGTCAATACCTATTCTCTTGAGAATTTCACGAACGGGTTTGTTGCCCGTACCGTTAAGGGGCGTATATATAACGGAAAGTCCCGCCTTCTCGCAGACGCCTTCGTTAACTCTTGCCTTGAGCACTTCATTATAGAAAGCCTCGTTGACCTCCTGACCGATATACTCAATCTTACCCTCGCTGACAGCCTCGTCAAAATCCATGGTCTTTACGCCGTCGAAGATATCGACGTTCTGAATGAAGCCGTAGGTCTTTTCTGCCGCCGCGTCGGTCATCTGATAGCCGTTGGGGTCGTAGCACTTGTAGCCGTTATACTTGGCGGGGTTATGAGAAGCCGTGAGTATAATACCCGACGAGCACTTGAAATAACGTACCGCGAAGGAAAGCATGGGTGTCGGCACAAGCTCGGGATAGATATATACCTTAACGCCGTTTGCCGCGAGTACGCCTGCCGCCGACTTTGAGAAAACGTCGGACTTGATTCTCGAGTCGTATGCAATCGCAACGCTCGGATTCTCAAATTCGGAATTGAGATAGTCGGCAAGACCCTGCGTCGCCTGATTGACGGTATAGACGTTCATACGGTTTGTGCCCGCGCCGATAACGCCTCGAAGTCCCGCAGTGCCGAATTCAAGATTCTTATAGAAGCGGTCAAGGATTTCATCCTCATTACCGTTGATTTCGTTTAATTCTTTGAGAAGGTCGGGGTCAGCCGTTGCCTTTTCGCTCCAAAGTTTATAAAGAGCATTAATGTCGTTCATAATGTACCTCCCAAATCAGTAATTTATTTCATCGAGAGTTATTATCCTCTCGCTGTTATACAGTTCATTAAGTTCTTCTTTTGTGTTGGTGTCAACGAGATATTCGCTGTGCCAGGTCATAAACCAAACCCACGGATACTGCCCGAATTCCGTAGCGTCGGGATTGTCGCCGCACTCATGAAAGCACTGCGGTTTGCCGCTTTTATTAACCTTGCTGACCGCCTTCCAGAGCATCGGCACCTCGACTAAATCGTAACTGTCGGCACCGATTATATCGCAGTATCCGTCACCGACGTACCAGTCCTTATAATCCTCGCCGTTGTGCGAAAAGCCGAGCACCCAGATAAGATTGTTGAGTTCCCACTTTACGGTGTAGCGCTCATACATTGTTTTCCAGAGCTTTTTGAAATTATCGGGACCGCCCTTGCCCCACCAGAACCAACCGCCGTCGAATTCGTGGAAGGGACGCCAGATAACCGTTACGCCTTGATTTTCAAGTTCCTTAAGCGCCGCTGCCGCCTTATCCATACCGTCGAGCATCGCCTTGTTTTCGGGCGTTCCCTCGGTGAACAAAGCATCCCAGTCGGCAACCTCGTCAGCCATGGCTTCTGCCCATGCGCCCGAATAATCGGCACCCGTATGCCAGCAGATTGTGACAAGTCCGCCTTTTTGCGCCCACCCGAAGGCTCTTTCGTTAACGCCGTCAAAGTCGTCGTTCATATAATCAAATCCGCGCAACGCGGGAAGTTTACCCGAAACATCGGAAAGGAAATTTACCTCATAGTCAGGGCCGTCAATCCAGGTTGACTCCTGCTGACCGGAAAGTGTGCTCATACCGGAAAGCGATTTAATGTAATTATATATCCGTACGGTCTGTCCGTTCGCAGCGGGATTGGACAGAGTAACTTCTTTTTTTTGGCAGGAATTAAACGTCAGTAAAAGAATTACGGCAACAATAACATATACCGTGCCCTGAGCGCAAAGCCTTTTCATTGCTGTTCCTCCTGCGTAACGGATTTGTGAGCCTCAAAGAACTCAAGCATTTCGTCTATCGTTTTCTGACTTTCCTCAAGCTCGGGATACGCCACGCTCGTGATATGGCCCGACGAGCGGTTTATCGACATACCCCAATCGCGGAACTGATGCTCGATACCCATTTCGGTCAACACCCCGTCAAAATATACGCCCGAAGCGTGAAGAAAATCACGCTGACTCGTTACAAAATATGCAGGCGGAAGCTCGCCGTAAGGCAACGCCTCCTCGGGCTGAAGATATTCATAATATGGCTTATTTTTGAATTCAAATCCGAGATAGCAGGAAATCAGCGGTGCATTGAAGCCGTTTTTCATATCGAACATACCCGACACAATACCGAGCGCGCGGATATTAAGTCCCGAAGCCTCGACTTCGAAAAGCGACTGAAGCTTCTCGCTCGTATTGACGAGCGGAACGTAGTATGCAAGATTGCCTCCCGCCGAGTCGCCCGTAACGAAAACGTTATCAAGGTCGCAGTGATATTCGGCGCCGTTGTCGTTAACCCATCTGAACGCCGCCATAATGTCCTGAACCATCGACTCATAAAGCACATCGGGCGCGAGCCTGTAATTAACTGCAATTACGGTATATCCCCGTGAAGCGAGAATTGAGCAGTAAACACGGTTCGAATCCTTGTCGCCCATCATAAGTCCGCCGCCGTGGATATCGATAATGACGGGCAGATTACCCTCGGTGTTATCGGGGTAATAGATGTCAAGCATGTGCTCGTTTTTACCGTCGTCGATATAGGGCACGTCCTCTATTCGCGTCACGCCCTCTTGCATAGTCTGGGAGTTAACGCGGTTGTTGTCATAATAAGTTACGAGGTCCCAGACTATCGAGATAGCCGCCGTAACGAAGCCCTTATTGGTAAGCTCGCCCATAAGCTTCGGGTTCTTTTCGTAAAGCTTTTCGTCGAGTGAGAACAGTCCGTTGAAAATATCAATGAACTGCTTCTGCGCGGAGTCAACGTCGTTTACCTCGCCGCCCTCTTTTATTATATCCTTAAGAAAGCCGTACAGGTCGGTAAAGAGCTTCGCAACCGAATTCATAAACTCGCTGTCGGAGGCCATGCCCGATTCGCCGATAAGAGCGTCCAGGTCGGGCTCTCTGGAATGAAATTCCTTCTCAAGCTCAACCTCGCTGTCGCTCTCAACGTACTCGGCGTCGGAACCGTCGGTCTGCTTCATGGCAAAGCTTGTACGCTTTGCTATAAGGTCGGCGTGGTGCCATATTCCCGCAGTCGCAGCGACAAGTAATATAATCGCAATTACTCTCTTAACCATTCTTACCTAAAAGTGCACTGACAAGTGAGCCGATATACATAGCTATATCGGCCGCTCTTGTATTCCTGAAAATGTCGATTATACGGTCAATAAGGTCTCCCTTTGTCTTCATATAATCTCCTTATTTTGCTACGATATTGACAAGCTTGCCCTTAACGTAGATTTCCTTGATTATGCTCTTGCCGGCAAGCTCCTCGGCTATCTTTTCGTCAGCCTTCGCAAGGGCAATTGCATCGTCGTTCGAAATCTCGGTGGGAACGTCGAGCTTGGCTCTGATTTTACCGTTAATCTGAACAACTATCTCAACGGTGTCGTCAACGCACTTGGCCTCGTCAAACGTCGGCCATACGCCGTCCTTTGCGAGCATTTCACCGTAGCCGAGTGTGCTCCACATTTCCTCTGTAACGTGAGGAGCGAAGGGATTGACTATAAGAAGCAGATCTTTAAGCTCTGCCCTGTTTATAGTACCGTTGTCATAAATCTGATTGAGAAGCGTCATAACCGCCGCAATAGCGGTGTTGAACTTCATAGCCTCTATATCCTCGGTAACCTTCTTGATAGTCTTGTGCATAGCCGAGGAAAGCTCCTTTGAATACTCATCGCCGTCGGTGAGCATATCCTGAAGCTTCCAGAGTCTGTCGACAAATCTCTTACAGCCCTTGACGCTCGACTCGCTCCACGGAGCAGCCTGCTCATAGTCGCCCATAAACAGAACGTAAGTACGAAGAACGTCTGCGCCGTAAACGTCGATAACCTCGTTGGGATCGATAACGTTGCCTCTCGACTTGCTCATCTTAACGCCGTCGGGCCCTAAAATAAGTCCCTGAGCAGTTCTCTTGGCGTAAGGCTCGTCAAACGGAACAACGCCTATATCATAGAGGAAGCGATGCCAGAAACGCGAATAAATCATATGCCGCGTAACGTGCTCCATACCGCCGTTATACCAGTCAACGGGGCCCCAGTATTTAAGCTTATCCATATCGGCAAGCGCCTTGTCGTTGTGCGGGTCGATATAGCGAAGGAAGTACCAGCTCGAACCTGCCCACTGAGGCATGGTATCGGTCTCGCGCTTCGCGTCGCCGCCGCACTTCGGGCACTTACAGTTTACAAACGAATCAATCTTGGCAAGCGGGCTTTCGCCGTCCTGACCTGGCTCGAAATTCTCAACCGGCGGAAGCTTAAGCGGAAGCTCGTCGTAGGGTACGGCTACAAGGCCGCAGTTCGGGCAATGAACTATCGGTATAGGCTCACCCCAGTAACGCTGACGGTTGAACGCCCAGTCCTTCATCTTGTACTGAACGCCGCCTTCGCCGATGCCTTTTTCCTGAAGGAATTCAATCATCTTAGCGATTGAATCTTTCTTGTTGTCAAGGCCGTTGAGGAAGCCTGAGTTTACCATTTCGCCGTCGCCGGTATAGGCTTCGACGGAAATGTCGCCGCCCTTGATAACCTCGATAATATCAATGCCGAATTTCTTTGCAAATTCGTAGTCTCTCTGGTCGTGTGCGGGAACAGCCATAATGGCGCCCGTACCGTAACCCATCATAACATAGTCGGAAATATAGATCGGAATATCGGTGTCGTTGACGGGATTCTTTGCGGTGATACCTTCAAGTCTTACGCCCGTCTTGTCCTTGACAAGCTGGGTGCGCTCGAACTCGGTTTTCTTGGCGCAGTCTGCGCGATAAGCCTCAACGGCGTCCATATTGCCTATCTTATCGGCATACTTGTCAATAAGCGGATGCTCGGGAGCGATAACCATAAACGTTACGCCGAAAAGCGTGTCGGGACGGGTTGTATAGATGCGAAGCTTTTCGGGAACCTCGTTAATCGAGAAGTCAACGAAAGCGCCTCTTGACTTGCCTATCCAGTTAATCTGCTGAAGCTTTACGTTGGGAAGATAGTCAACCTTCTCAAGTCCCTCAAGCAGCTTGTCGGCATACTCGGTTATGCGCAGATACCAGACGTCCTTTGACTTCTGAACGACGTCGGAATGGCAGATATCGCACTTACCGCCCTGAGAGTCCTCATTGGAAAGAACAACCTTACACGACGGGCAGTAGTTTACAAGCGTCTTATCCCTGAAGGCAAGACCGTTTTCAAACATCTTGAGGAAAATCCACTGAGTCCACTTATAGTAGCCCTCCTCGGTGGTGTCGATAACTCTCGTCCAGTCGAAGGAAAAGCCTACACGCTTGAGCTGAGAGGTGAACTTCTCGATATTGATATCGGTAACCTTTCTGGGATGCATACCCGTCTTGATAGCGTAGTTTTCGGTCGGCAGACCGTAGGCGTCGAAGCCTATCGGGAACAGAACGTTCTGTCCTTCAAGCCTTCTCTTGCGCGAAACAACCTCAAGGCCCGAATAAGCCTTGATATGACCGACGTGCATACCTGCGCCAGACGGATACGGGAACTCGACAAGAGCATAAAATTTCTTTTTGTCGGAGTTGTCAATGGCGTGGAACACGCCCTGCTCTTCCCATTTCTGTTGCCATTTCGGTTCAACTTTTCTGAAATCGTAATCCATAATTATCAACCTCTGTATATGAATAGTTAATTTTTATCTATTTATTCCTCGGTAATCCATGCCGAGATGTCAACCTCTTCTGCGTCCTCCCAGAGCTTTTCGAGATTGAAGTTCTCTCTCTGGTCGGGAGTAAAGACGTGCACGACAACGTTGCCGTAGTCGAGCAGTATCCAGCCCGTCGCCCTGCCCTCGATATTCTTGGGCTCCTGACCGAGCGAAGCGAGTTTGTCCTCAACCTCCTCGGCGAGCGCCTTGATGTGGGTGGTCGACGTACCCGAAGCGATTACGAAATAATCGGCGATACTGGTTAAATCGGTAATCTTAATTGCCGTCAGGTCAATCGCCTTCTTCGAGTCAAGTGTTCTTACTGCGTTTTCAAGAATTTCCTGTGTGAGCATTTATTTTCTCCTTTTATTATCAAGCAGCATAGCTACTTCATTATAAGCGTTTATACTGTCGGGATGCACGGGCCGGTGTTCGTTTATCAGTTCGTGAATTGTGAACTCCAGTCCGTACTGCATAGCCTCCTCAAGGCTCCTTTCGGTCTTTTCGCGCATCACGTCAACGTCGGGGTAATCGCGCTCCGCCGAGGTGTAGTCGGCGATATAAAGCACCTTTTCAAGCAGGCTCATCCCTGCCTTCGCGGTGGTGTGATAACGCACTGCCGATAATATTTCCTCATCGGTGACATTGAGCACGTTTCGCAAAATGAGCTCGCCGCACATCGCGTGCCAGACCTTGGGGCTCTGCCTTTCGACGTCGGAAAGCTTCACGCCGCTTTCCGCGAGCATTTTAAGCTGTTCATCCTTCGGAAGGTCCTTCGCTATGTCGTGAATAAGTCCCGCCGTATATGCCTTTTCGGGATTGGCGCCGTATTTAAGCGCTAATCGCTTCGCCTCATCGGCGACGTTTATCGAGTGAATAAATCTGTATTTACTCAGCCGTTTTTTTATCTCTTCTAAAAACTCGTCATTCCTTAGGGTGTCCATACAAACCTCTTTTTTTGATATAGCCGTAAACCGCTTCGGGTACAAGCGCGCTTACATCCCCGCCGCTTTTGAGCTTCTGTCGGATTTCGGACGAGCTTAACTCGTAGGGGTCCATGGGCGAAATTATTATACCGTCGCCCTCAAGCTCTTTGATGTAGATATGAAACTGCTTGAACGCATAGCTGCGAAGTTCATAGATGCTCTCGTCGTCGCTTCGCGAGGCAACGCATACGGTGCAGTTTTCCATAATCTCCTTATGCTTATACCACTTGTGAAAGCACAGAAACATATCCGAACCGATAATAAGATAGAACTCGTCGTCGGGGTACTGTTCCTTAAGCTGCATAAGCGTATAGACGGTGAACGAGTCGCTGTAACGGTCAATCTCGATACGGCTGACCTCAAAGCGTTTGTCGGTAAACGCAAGAGTGCACATATCGTAGCGCATATCGTCCATTATTAAATCTTCCCAGGTCTTGTGAACGGGACGCTTGCAGGGAATGATAAAAACCTTATCAAGTCCGAGCCTGTCGGCAAAATCCGTCACGAGCCGCACGTGACCGTTGTGGGGAGGATTGAAGGTTCCGCCGAAAATTCCGATTTTCATATTCTCACCGATTATTTCTTAACGGGCTTCTTTTCGTGAAGCTTTTCGGAATAGCGATAGAGTATCATAACTCCGCCGATAACCGAAACGACCTCGCTGTTTGTTGCTTTCGCAAGCTCCTGTGCTGTCTCGCGGGGAGTGGTCGGGCAGGTTTCGCGAAGCACCTTTATTTTAATAAGCTCTCTTGCGGTCAACGCGTCGTCGGTCTGCTTGATAAGGGCATCGGAAATTCCGCCCTTGCCGACCTGAAACAGTGATTCAAGAGAGTTTGCCTGACCTCTTAATTTTGCTCTTTCCTTACTTGTCATATATTTCTCCGATTACAGATATTTTGGTAATTCTTCAACGAATTTACGAAGGGCATTTCCTCTGTGGCTGAGTTTGTCCTTTTCCTCTGCCGTAAGCTCGCCGAAGGTTTTGTCGCCTACAAGAAATACGGGGTCATAGCCGAAGCCGCCGTTTCCGTGCTTCTCAAAGGCAATAATTCCATGACACTCTCCCCTGACGGTGAAATGCCGTCCGTCGGGGAAGCAACAGCAGACTGCGCTGACATATTTCGCCGTTCTTTTTTCCCTGGGAACGTCCTTCATTATTTCAAGCAGCTTTTCGATATTCTTATCATCGTTGCCGTGCTCACCCGCGAAGCGTGCTGAATACACGCCGGGCGCGCCGTCAAGATAATCGACCATAAGCCCCGAATCGTCCGCAACGCAGACCATACCCGATTCCTTACAGCCGCTGTCCGCTTTAAGAAAAGCATTTTCCTCGAAGGTTGTGCCCGTCTCTTCGACGTCGGTAAGCTTGATGCCCGCCATTTCGGCAGTCTTTACGTTTATATTCAGCGGTTCGAGAATTCTCTCAAGCTCCGCCTGCTTTTTCATATTATGAGTTGCGATTAAAAAATCCAAAGAACTTCCTCTTTTCCTTCTTTTCGGGTTCTTCCTCTGCAGGCTCTTCCTCAGCGGGCTCTTCGTCGGCTTCTTCGCTTATCTCCTCTTGCGGTTGATGTCCAGAAACTCCGCCTTCATCTGGCTCAGGGAGGATATCCTCGACGATTTCTGCGAGCGCTTCTTTGATTTCTTCGATTTCATCAAATGAGGAAGAAGCTTTTTCTTCACCTTCGACTTCGCTTCCGCGGTGTCCATCGTCAACGCTGTGTACGCCTCCAAGGACGTTCTGGCTAATTTTTTCAGTTTCATTTTCGTCCTCCTCGTACTCTATCTTCTGGAACAGTCCGTCGGCAAATGCCTGCGGATTGAAGGGCTGCAAATCGTCTATCTGTTCGCCGACGCCGATGAACTTGACGGGTATGCCGAGCTCATGCTTGATGGCAAGTACCACGCCGCCTCTCGCCGTTCCGTCAAGCTTGGTAAGAACGATGCCCGTAATCTCGGCAACCTCCTTGAACTCCCTCGCCTGATTGACGGCATTCTGTCCCGTAGTCGCATCGAGTACCAGAAGCACCTCGCGGTCCGAATACGGAAGCTCGCGGTCGATAACACGGTAAATCTTCGCAAGCTCCTCCATAAGATTTTTCTTGTTATGAAGTCTGCCGGCGGTGTCGATAATAACGATGTCGGTGTTTCTCGCCTTGGCGGCGTTTACCGTATCAAATACGACTGCGGCAGGGTCAGCCCCCTCGGCATGCTTTACTATATCAACGCCCGAGCGGTCTGCCCAGATCTGAAGCTGGTCAATTGCCGCCGCACGGAAGGTATCGGCTGCGCCCAGAAGCACCTTCTTGCCCTGCGCCTTATACATAGCGGCAAGCTTTCCTATGGTAGTAGTCTTGCCCACGCCGTTAACGCCGATTACAAGTATAACCGAAGGCTGGGTGATAAGTCCCATATCCTCGCCGCCGTAAAGAAGCTCTGCGACGACGTTTTTCATCTCCGCCTTGATGTCTTCGGCTTTTTTGAGACGCTTTTCCGAAACACGCTTCTTCAGCGTTTCGGTGATGTCAACGGCAGTCACCATACCGACGTCGCCCATAACGAGTATTTCCTCAAGCTCGGCGTATAAATCGTCGGTTATTTCCTCGGCTGAATCGAACAGGTCGTCGATAGCGCCGGACATCTTGTTTCTTGTTTTCGTCAGTCCGAAATTGATTTTACTGAAAATTCCCATTTGTATTTCCTTTCGAAATTATGCCAGACCTAATTTCTTCGCCATCTCGGCGGTCTTCAATTCAAGAAGCTTTGAAACGCCCTTTTCCTGCATCGTAACGCCGTAAAGAACGTCCGCCTCCTCCATAGTGCCGCGTCTGTGAGTGATGAGAATGAACTGAGTGTTCTTCGTCATACGTCTGACGTAGTTTGCGTATCTCGTGACGTTTACGTCGTCGAGAGCCGCCTCAACCTCGTCAAAAATACAGAACGGCGCGGGAGTTACCTTAAGTATTGCGAACAGAAGCGCAATGGCCGAAATTGCCTTCTCACCGCCCGAAAGCAGGTCGATATTCTTTACGTTCTTTCCGGGAGGCTGAACCTTGATTTCAATATTGCACTCGAGTATATCAAGCTCGTTTTCAAGTCTCAGCTCCGCTTTACCGCCGCCGAAAAGCTCCTGGAATGTTTCGCCGAAGCAGGCGTTGATACGGTTGAAACTGTCCTTAAACTGAGCCGCCATCTTGCCGGTCAGATCAAATATAAGTTTGTTGAGCTCGTCCTTCGACTTTTCAACATCGCTTATTTGCTCGTTCATAAAGACATAGCGCTCGGAAACTTCCTTGTACTCGTCAATAGCCGAAACGTTAACAGCGCCCAGAGCCTTGATCTGATTTTTAAGCTCGCTGAGCCTCTTGCCCGCGGCGGCGTAGTCCTCAATCTCAATCTCGAGTGCGGCTGCCTCGCGTCGGGTGAGTTCATATTCCTCGTAAAGCTTTGCGGTAAGGTCGTCAAACTCCTTGCGCATCGCTATCTTCTTTTCCTCAAGACGGACAAGTTCTGCGGACAGCTGTTCACGCTCGTTGGTCTTGCTTCTCTCAAGCAGGCGCAGGTCATTCTGCTCCTTCTCAACCTCGTCGCGCTTTGCGAGCATACCGTCGACGGTCTCTCTTGATGAATCGGACTGTCCTCTGAGCTCCTCAATATTGAGGTTCAGGTTTTCGATATCCTTTTGCTTCTGCTCGTTCTTCTGTCTTAACTGCTCAATCTCGGCGTCAAGCACGTCGGCCTTGTCGGTATGTCCCTGCTTACGCGAAGTAAGGTGAGTCAGTGTGTCCTCGTTGGTCTCGACGTCCTTTTTAAGAGTTACCAGCTGAACGCTCAGCTCGGATGCCTTGTTCGAAAGCTCCTCACGCGAAGCGCTCAGGCTCTCACGGTCGCCCGTAATCTTTTCAAGCTCGGTTTCCGTATCCCTGATAAGAACGTTAAGTTCCTCAACCCTGACGGTCGCCGCCTTTGCGTTTTCGTTAATTGTATCAATTCTCTTTAAGAGGGTTTCCTTCTCGTCGGCAAGCTCCTTGACGGTACCCGAAACGGTGCCGAGCTGCTCGTCGGCAAGCTTCAGTTCGCCCTCTAAACGAATCTTGTCCTCATTCTTGCGCAGAAGGTCGCCTTCAGCGCCCTCGAGGTCGGCAAGCGCAGCAGCCTTGTCCTCGTTCAACTGCTTGAAGTCGGCTTCAAGTACGGCGATTTCCTCCCTGACGGAACCGAGATTCTTCTTGAGCTTATCTATCTCGTTGCCGCGGCTTAAGATACCCGCGTTCTGAGTTCTCCAGCCGCCCGTCATTGAGCCGCCCGCATTGACAACCTGACCGTCAAGCGTTACGAGCTTGAAGCGGTAATTGTACTTCTTGGCAATAGCTATTGCGCAGTCAAGGTCATCGCAGACAACTGTTCTCGAAAGAAGGGAGGCAATAATCTCTTTATATTTCTTATCGCACTTGACAAGCTCGTCCGCCATTCCTACGAAGCCGTACTCGTCGTCAAGTCCCTTCTCGGTGAATTCCTTTGACTTTATTGCGCTGATAGGCAGGAAGGTCGCCCTGCCCGCTCTGGACTGTTTAAGATATTCAATGGCGTTCTTGGCGTCGTTTTCGTTTTCGGTTACAATATTCTGCACCGCCGCGCCCAGCGCCGTTTCAATGGCAAGCGAATACTTATCGGTTACGGTGATAAGCTGAGAAACGGGGCCGCAGATTCCGCGCAAAGCGCCGCGCTTCGACTCGTTCATAACCGCCTTTACAGCGCCGCCGTAGCCCTCCATGCTCTTTTCAAGTTCCTCGAGAATACGGATTCTGTCCTCAGCCTTTTCGTACTCACGGTTCTTTTCGTTAAGAGCTTGCTCGCACTCGGCAGCCTTCCTGCCGCGTGACTCAAAGCGCATAGTGTAGCCGTCGATTGAATTTGAGATGCTCTCAATTTCCGCAAGGCAGGCATCGAGATTGGACTGTGCCGTTTCCCTGTTCTTTTTGTATTCAAGATAGGTTTCCTGCCTGCCGCCGAGCGAGTCGTCAATAGCGGCGATACGCGAATTAATCTCGTCAACCGACGAGCTCGCGGTCTCGGATATAACGCGGTTGTCGGCAAGCTCTACCGAATAGGCGGACAGAGAAGCGGAAAGCTCCTGCGCCTTGTCGGAGAATTCTATATTGCTTGACTTGAAGGTTTCCTCCTGCTGTGCAAGCGAAGCCAGCTGAGCCTCCAGATCCTTAATCTGTTTGTTGGCGTTTTCAATAATCGACTGCGCCTCGGCAATCCTCTCGTCAAGGTGAACGCCCGTATCGTCCTCGTCAGCCTTGTCCTTAAGAAGTCTGTCGATGGTTTCGTTGTTATGTTCAATCGAGTTTTCCTCAACCTTGACCTGAGTTTCGAGGGCTGCAATCTGCTCCTCAAAAACAGATGAGTCCGAGCGTATCTGCTCGATATTTACGTTGATTTCACGTATCTGCTCAGCTGCTGCGTCAATCTTCTGCTCGATTACAGCAAGCTCTTCCTCCGCCTGCTTATAGTTGAACTCGGCGGTCGAAATCTTATGCTCCTGCTCACGCAGTCTGTCGTTCGTCCTGTCAATGGTATGAAGCCAGATACCGATTTCAAGATTCTTTCTCTCCTCGGCGAGCACGATGAACTTCTGTGCCTTTTCCGACTGAGCCTTAAGAGGTCCTACTCTCGATTCAAGCTCTGTCAAGATATCGCGAAGTCTTACGAGATTTTCCTCAGCCTGACTGAGTCTTCTCATAGCGTCGGCTCTGCGGTAGCGGAAGTGGGAAATACCCGCCGCCTCCTCAAGCATATCGCGGCGCTCGCCCGTCTTGGACGAAACCATATCGGCAATCTTGCCCTGACCGACTATTGAGTAGCCGTCGCGGCCGAGGCCCGTGTCCATAAACAGCTCGTTGATATCGCGAAGCCTTGACGTTTCGCCGTTTATAAGATACTCGCTTTCACCCGAACGGTAGTAACGTCTGGTAACGGCAACCTCGTCGTTGTCGTTTGCGAGTGCTCTGTCCTTGTTGTCAAGTCTGAGGGTAACCTCGGCAAAGCCCTTCGCCTTTCTTATGTCGGTACCGTCGAAGATAACGTCCTCCATTTTGGAACCGCGCAAATTCTTTGTCGACTGTTCGCCCAGAACCCAGCGTACGGCATCGGAAATATTACTCTTTCCGCTGCCGTTGGGACCTACAACCGAGGTGATTCCTTTATTGAATTCGAGTACCGTTTTGTCAGGGAATGACTTGAATCCCTGCATTTCCAGTGCTTTAAGAAACATATCTCTATTCCTTTAATATAATTTCATACTTTTCCAAAATAGTATTACATTTTATTATACAACAGTAACCTTCATTTTTCAATGCTTTTTCGTTACTTTTTAGCTGTCCGAGCGCCTTTGAAAGTGACTTTTCGGCGACCTCAAAAACATACTGCTTTGATTTGTCCTTATTTTCAAGTAACGAGAGCATTTTTTTAAGGAAAATGCGGCTCTCGCAGAGCTCCCTGAAGGCGGGATGATATGCGCCCGCAAGATAGCCTTCATCGACGTTTCCGCCCGAGTGAAGTCCGAGCCTTATGACCTTTATATCTTTCTCCTCAAACATTAGCAGAAGCCTTGCGCAAAGCTCAACCGCTTCGTCGAGAGTCTGCGGCTTATATTCGCCGCTTCTCATCAATTCGGCAAGCCTTGTCCCTTCAAGCACGACGGTCGGGTAAATCCTTACCGTTTCGGGATTGAGCTTTATTAGCTCCTCTGCGGTGAAAACGTCCCTGTCATAAGACGAGCCGTAAAGTCCCGTCATCATCTGAAGTCCGAGTTCAAAGCCGTATTCCTTTATGAGCCGTGAAGCGTTACGCACGTCGTCCGCGGTATGGCCTCTCTCATTAAGCGAAAGCACGCCGTCATCCATGCTCTGAGCGCCGAGTTCAATGGCGCTGACGCCGTTCTTTTTGAGGATATTCAATATTTCCTCATTAATACAATCAGGGCGTGTGGAAATTCTCACGCCCTTGAATAAACCCTTGTTTATATATTCATTTGCCCTTTCAAGAAGGCAAAGCATATAGTCCCTGTCAATAGCCGTAAAGCTGCCGCCGAAAAATGCAATTTCCGAAGTCTTTGCGTCAACCCTTCCGCTTGAAAGCGCAATCCTGCACGCCTCGTCAACGTCCTGCGGCTTAAGTCTTTTTGTAAAGCCCGAAATGGTGCGCTGATTGCAGAAGCTGCAGGTGTGCGGACAACCCTCGTGCGCGACGAAAAGCGCTACGTTTACGTGCTTCACAGTCCCATCAGCTCCAGTGCCTGACGCGCAGCCTCCTGCTCAGCCTTTTTCTTTGAGCCGGCAACGCCTCTGCCGATTACGTTTGAATTGAGATGCGCCTCAACCTCAAATCGCTTGTCGTGGTCGGGTCCCGATTCGCTGACTAAAACATAGGTCAGCTGCTCGCCCGCATTACGCTGAATGACCTCCTGAAGCATGGTCTTATAGTCCTTGAAACTCGGAGTGGTTTCAACGTAGGGCGCAACAAATTTAAGTACAAATTTTCTTGCTTCCTCAATACCGCCGTCAAGGTATATAGCCGCTATCAGCGCTTCAAAGGCGTCGGAAAGCACGGAGGCTCTCTGTCTGCCGCCCGTCTTTTCCTCACCCTTGCTGAGAAGGATGTAATCGCCTAAGTTAATCTGCCTTGCAAACTCAAAAAGCGATTTTTCGCAGACCGCATACGAGCGAAGTTTGGTAAGGTCGCCCTCAGGCTGATTCTTATGCTTAGTGAAAAGATACTCGGCGGTGATGAAGCCGAGCACTGAGTCGCCTAAGAATTCAAGTCTCTCGTTGTCCTGATGCGGCAGAGAATTCTCGTTGGCATAGGACGAATGCGTAAGCGCTCTTATAAGAAGTTCTTCATTTTTGAACGTATATTCAATTTTATTTTCGAGTTCTCTCATAATTGCATTTCCTTCATAAAGCTTTTAAGGTCGTTCATCGCCCGCAGCGACAGCTTCATATACCGCTCGGATTTGTCGCGTATTTTGTCCTCAAGCGGCGGCAGAACACCGTAATTGGCGCCCATCGGCTGAAAATTCTTAACCGTTTCGTCGCTGATATAACGCGACAGAGCGCCCATCATAGTCGTTTCGGGAAGGGTAACGGAAGCCATGCCGAGAAGCCGTCTCGCACAGTTGAGACCTGCCAGAATTCCCGACGAAGCTGACTCCATATAGCCCTCGACGCCCGTTATCTGACCGCCGAAAAAGATAAGCGGATTGTCACGCATTGAAAAGTCGGAATTCAGCAGCGTAGGCGAGTTTATAAAGCTGTTTCTGTGCATAACGCCGTAACGCAGGAATTCCGCGTCGTGCAGTGCGGGAAACATTGAAAACACGCGTTTCTGCTCTGAAAATTTCAGATTGGTCTGAAAGCCTACAAGATTATACATTGTACCCTGCGAATTCTCTTTGCGAAGCTGCAGATTCGCCCACGGTCTGTGGCCTGTTCGCGGGTCGGTAAGTCCGACGGGCTTTAAGGGGCCGTAGCGCATTGTGTCCTTTCCTCTCGAAGCTAAGACCTCGATGGGCATACAGCCCTCATAAACGTCCTTTCGCTTGTCAAATTCATGAACGGGAGCGCCCTCAGCGTTTATTATCGCCTCATAAAACGCTTCGTACTGCTCCTTATTCATAGGACAGTTGATATAGTCATCCTCGCCGCCGCGGTCATAACGCGACTGGGTGAAGGCGTACTGCATATCAATACTGTCAGCCGCAAC
>JAEEGL016757617.1_pt1 | contig 24941 bp, 24 predicted proteins | sample 9134231 | NCBI WGS metagenome assembly JAEEGL01 (sample SAMN16246548, study PRJNA631951) | gut metagenome | biome: gut microbiome; feature: rumen; material: fiber-attached | host: Bos | place: Iran: Karaj | collected 2018-10 | reverse complement strand
ATGTTATTAATACATACAGATTTACCACTACCAGTAGCACCAGCTACTAACATATGTGGTGTTTTATTAATTTCAACATATTTTACATTACCCATTATATCTCTTCCAAGAGGAGCAAGTAATTTAGAATCATCTAACTTAGAATTCTTACAAATTACTTCCATTATTTCTCTCATTGAAACAGGTATAATATTTTGATTTGGTACCTCTACTCCAATTGTATTTTTTCCTGGAATTGGAGCTTCAATTCTAACTTCTTTTGCTGCAAGAGCAAGAGCTATTTCACGAGATATACTAAGTACCTTATTAACCTTAGTACCACGTTCTAGGTTCATTTCGTATTGAGTAACAGCAGGTCCAACATGAACTTCTACTACTCTAGCATTCATTCCAAAGTCATTAAATACACGTTCAAGTGTCTTAGTATTTTGACTTATGATTTCAGTTGAATTTGCTTTAGATTTATTTTTATTTAAATCAAGTAAATCAATCGGTGGTTTTACATAAACATCATTTTCTGTTGAGACAGGTTCTTGAACTTTACGAACTGTTTCAACTTCTTTCTTAGGTTCTAAGTCTTCAACACTTGTAATAACAACTCTTTTATCTTCTTCTTTTTCTTCATCTTCTAATTCGTAAACATGTTTTGGAGTCTTAATTGTGTTATCCTCTTCATCCTCATCACCCTTAGAAAATGCTTTCTTAAATGGGCTAGCAATAGCTCTAAATAAATCAGTAAGAGTTATATCAAATACCATAATTAAACCAAATGCTACAATAGCAATTATTACAATTGAAGTTCCTTCAACATCAATTAGGGAAACACATCCCCAAGAAATAACTGCTCCGAGCATTCCACCACCAGTATTTTCATCACTTTCACTTTCAAAAGCAAGACTAATATTATCCATTGTTGTTGGTAATATTTCTTTTGCTTTAATATTTTGTGAGCTAATTAAATTTAAGTGTGAAAAAAGTAATAATGCAATTATTAGTGTATATGCACCAATTAATCTTCCAGAAAAGTAATTAACTTTTCCTCTTTTAGCAACCATGCATACACCAAGTCCAAATATTAATGCAAGTAATAAAAGTGACCAAGATCCAAACATAAAGATAGCAGCCTTCTTAATTAGTCCACCTACTATCCCAAAAGATCCTAGTCCTGTTATTGCTAATATTATTAATAGTAACCCTACTATTTCATTACCATATTGGAAACTCTTTTTTTCAGTTTTTTTAGTTTTTCTTTTTGCCAAATTTAACACCTAACTTTCCATCTTGTTAAGAAGTTTTTTTCTAATTCCTGGTTCTACTATATTAAGTGCATTTAATACTTTTTCAAGAGAATCAGTATATTCACCATTTTCAAAAGCTTTAACAGATGCATTTAAACCACTTTCAACTTCTTTATTACTACTTCTATATCTATTTCCATAAACAATAGCCATTTCAGCCATTGCTGCTGTTTTAGTTGTACTAGATGCTGTTTGATATAACTTTAATGCTAAATCTCTTGCTGTATCAACTCTTAAGTTTAATGTTTTAATTGATATTGGTTTCTTTTCAATTTCAATATTTATTTCTTTAACAGCGTCATATGCTTCTTTTAATTCAACATAGAATTTATCTGGTATTATTGGTAAATTATAATCTTTAATTTTATATTTAGAATTGTTAATTATATTCTTTATTTCGTATAGTTGATCACGCGCACGTGCTTCATCTTCTTTTAGACTTCCTAAGTTTTTAAGCGTTGTTTCAAGTTTATCTTCTACTTTAGATAGATTTACAGCAACTAGCTCACATTCATTGCTTAATTTTGAATATGGCATAACTTTTGATAAAGTTCTATCATTTATAAGCTTAAAACTATCTTTAACACTTATTAACTCTTTATTAATTTCATCTATTACTTGAACTTCGTCTTCACTTAAATCATATGTATCTTTAATATTATCGATTTCTGAATATAAATTTCTTACTATTGAAGAAGTTTTTGAAAGTCTTTCATTAATATTAATGATTCCCCTTTCATATTCTTTCTTTCCTCTTTTTTCAGCATCAAAATCATTATATAGTCCTTCATAATAATCAAGAAGAGTTTTTAATTCAAAGATTGAATCTTGTAGATTTAAAACATTTAATCTATCCATTATTTCTTCAATCTTTTTATTAGTTTCCTCAATATTATAATCAATATTTAAATATTCAAGGTTATATCCATCTCTTTCCATCTTACTACTAAGAGTCTTAATATCCTTCATTTTCTTTGGAAGAATCATAGTAGACATCATAACTATAGTAGGAGCTTCTTCAATAACGATACTAATATTATTAATCATATCATCAAGTACTTTTACTATTTTTCCAAGTTCTTCATATTCTTTATTTTGAACAGCCATTTCAAAAGCACTAAATAATTTATCGATGTTTTCAAATTGTAACTCTATTCTACTAGAAACATCAGAATAATCATTCTTGTTTTTATTATATTTAAATACTATTTCTCTATAAATACTCTTAAGTTTAGTAATAGCTTCTCTATTTCTATCTTCACTTTCAGTTAGTTCTTTTATTTCAGATAATAAATATAGTGATTTTGCTTTTACATGAAAAATATCTTTTTCAGCAACATCTAGTGCCTTAAAGCTATTTTCAAAATCTTTTTCTAAGCAATAGTTTTCTACTTCGATTAATTCATCAGTTAATCTTGGTAAATCCTCTTTTTCAATCAAATCAAAACTATTTTGCCATTCAACAACTTGTTTTTCTATTTTCTTATTATTAACTAGTTTTTTAGACTTAGATAACTCAGTTATAAGTCCAGAAGATATTATTAAATTCTTTTCAGTTGTTAATCTATCAATACTAGCCATTATACGTTTTTTTCTATTATTTCTTAAAACAACAATTAAAATGTATAATGCAAACATTATAACTATAAAAATAAGTGCGATAATAGCTGTTAGTTTATTCATAATATCCTCCTTATACATTTTATCATAATTTATTATATTTTTGTACTATTTTATTGATTTTTTGATATAAAAAAATATGCTTTAAAAGCATATTTTTATTTAAATAATTTTTTCCACATTGAGTTTACAACTTTACTTGTTGCTTTATTAACAACTTTATTTCCTAGTTGTCTTACTATTTTAGTTTGTTGTTTTCTCTTCTTTTCTTCCTCTTTCTTTTCTTTTTCTCTTTGTCTTTCTAATTCTTTTTGTTTCTTTTCTTCTTCACGAGCTTCTTTTTCTTTTTGTTTTTCTTCAAGAATTCTTTGTTTCTCTTCTTCTTTAGCTTTTAATTCAGCAGCCTTTTCTTCTTCAATTTTTCTTTTTTCTTCTTCTTTTACTTTATTAGCTTCATCAACTTTTTCAGTAGCTGATACTTCATTTAATTCAGTTTCATATTTTCCAAATATACGACTAGATTTAATTAGAGAATCTCTTAGTTCATCACTAATTGTTCCCATGAAGCTTTGAGGTGGTAAAATCCAAGCACGTTCTACAACACTTGGTTCACCTTTTTCATCTAAGAATGAAATTAATGCTTCTCCTGTTGCTAGTTCCTTAATTGCTTCTTCTGTTTTAAATTTAGGATTAGTTCTAAATGAATTAGCAGCAGCTTTAATAGCTTTCTCATCACTTGGAGTATAACTTCTTAAAACATGTTGTACTTTATTACCAAGTTGAGATAGTATTTCATCTGGTACATCACTTGGTGATTGTGAAATAAAGTAAACTCCTACTCCTTTACTACGAATTAATTTAACAACTTGAACTATTTGTTTAGTAACACTTGGTGACATTTCAGAGAAGATTAAGTGTGCTTCATCTAAGAATAAAGCAAGTTTTGGTCTTTCTAAATCACCAACTTCTGGTAAATTATCATATAAATTATTAAGCATCCATACTAGAAATACTGCATACAATGTTGGTTTTTTAAATAGTTCTTGAGCATCAAGTACATTAATAAATCCTTTACCATTATAATCAAATTGTAATAAATCAAATAATTGAAGTTCTGGTTTTCCAAAGAAATCTACTCCACCTTCTTGTTCAAGCATTAAAATATTTCTTTGAATTGACGCTACTGTTTGAGTAGTAATATTACCATATTTTGTTAAATATTTATCTTTATTTTCTCCTACAAATAGTAATAAGCTTTTTAAATCTCCTAAATCGATTAATGGCATGTTTTCATCTTTTGCTATTTGGAAAACAATTGCCAAAACTCCTTCTTGAGCATCAGATAACTCAAGCATAATAGATAAAAGTCTTGGGCCAATGCTTTCAACAGTTGTTCTAATTGGATGACCATTCTTCTTAAATACATCAAAGAATGTTACTGGAAATGCTTGATATGAAAAATCATCAAGTTTTAATGATATAACTCTCTTATCAACATTTTCATTTGGTTCTCCAGCCTTACAAATACTAGCAAGATCTCCCTTAACATCTACATAGAATACTGGTACTCCAGCACCTGAAAATGATTCAGCCATTACCTTTACTGTAGTAGTTTTACCACTACCACTAGCTCCAGTGATAATACCATGTCTGTTTGCCATTTTTGGTAAAATGCATAATTCTTTATCTCCATTTTTACCAATAATTAATTTGTTATTTTTATACATAACACTCCCTACCTTCTTATTTATCTAAAACCTTCATAACTGCGGCTTTAATAACATTAATTGATTCATCAAGTTTAATCTTTTCTTCTTTACTTAATGGTATGTCTATTTTTTCACTAACACCCTTGCTTCCTACTATAGTTGGTGTTGATATACATACATCATTTATTTTATCATAACTTGATACTGGTAAGATAATTTTTTTATCTTCTAAAATAGCATTTGTTATTCTTACCATACAAGCACCAATTCCATATGAAGTAGAACCTTTTCTTCTAATTACTTCATATGCAGAATTTCTTACTTCTTCTTCTATTTTATCAAGTTCATCTTTCTTTAAAAAACTTGTAATCTTCTTAAAAGCAACATTAGCATTACTCCAAGGAATAAACTCAGAATCTCCATGTTCACCAATTACATATGCATCAATATCTTTTGGACACATATTTAATCTTTCACTTAAAATATATCTAAGTCTTGAAGTATCAAGTACTGCACCTGTTCCGATAACTCTTTTTGGGTTTACACCGCTATATTTTAATGTAAGGTATGTCATTACGTCAAGAGGGTTTGTTGCAATTAAATATATACCATTAAAATTATTTTCAGTAATACTTCCTATTATTGATTTAAATATACTTGCATTTTTGTATATTAAATCCATCCTAGTTTCTCCTTCTTTTTGGTTTGCTCCTGCAGCAATTACTACCATTCTAGCATCCTTGCAATCAGTATAATTACCAATTCTAACCTTTATTTTTGAAGGACAATATGCAAGGCAATGATTAAGATCCATTACTTCTCCAATAGTCTTTTCTTCATTTACATCTATCATTACTAGTTCACTAACATACGTATGTTGATTTAAAAGCGCATAAGCATATGCAAGTCCAACATTTCCACACCCAATTAATACAATTTTATTCTTCATATTTACTCCTTAAATTTGTATATTAAATATTATAAACACTGATGAAACAGCAATTAACCCAAGAGTTACTATAAATACATTTATAAGTGTCGTTTTAAATAAATCTTCATTTCTTTCTGTTTTTACTCTAAATGTACTATCATAACTACTTCCATCAAAATTTCTTCTAATATCTGATATACTCTTAATAATTCTAAAACTAATAATATACATAGCTACTACAAATACTATAAATAATGTTGTAGCAATATCATTTTCCAAGAATATTAAATAATCATAAATAGTATGTGCAACTATTGGAATAAGTAAACTTAAAAACATATATTTTTTTGAATTTTTACCTTTATTATTAACATCTTCATTCTTTGCAAGTCCCATAAAATATCCCATTAATACACCATTAAATGTATGAGCAGGTATTGTTGTAACTGCCCTAAAAATACCAATTACTAGTCCTTGCTTAAATACATATAAAATATTTTCTATTAAAGCAAAACCTAAAGACGCAAATACGCAGTAGATAATTGCATCATAAGCATGATTAAATTCAATATCATTGTAAGCAGCTTTATTAACAATTATCCATTTTGCTCCCTCTTCAATAAATCCAATAGTCACAAATGTATTTATAAACAAACTAACTGAATTACTTTTATCAAGAATTGCTATATTATCAGTAAGTAATTCCAAAAGAACAATAGGAACAATAGAAATAACACCATACAAAAAGAGTTTTTTTAGTATAGATACTGGTTCTTTATCAGCGTCTTTATTATATACATATGCACACATAAGTATAATTGGTAAACTTGCAATTAATAGTATTAATTCTACAGTCATCTTATTCTCTCCTACTATAAAATTATATCAAAAAAAAAGAATTATTAAAATCCTTTCTTTTCATTTATAAATAGTATTACACCAGCAGCTATTAAAACTATAGAAATATCAATAACTAAAGTTCTAAAATCTCTTGCTCTCATACCGATGGAAACATCATCTTCAATTTTATTAACTTCAAGAAAATATCTTCCATATAAATTATTTACAGTTTCTTCATTAACTTGACTTTCCGTACTATATTCATATTTTTCATTGTGCATAGCTATCAAATCATTATTAGTTTGACTATCAAACTCTCTAGAAATACCTACTAATTTATATCTATCACCATCAAATTCAGTAGTACCCATTTTGTCAACTAATTTATCGCTTACTTTAACAACATATTCTTCATCACCTTTGTAAACGACAAATAAATTATCTTTACCAAATGAAACGAAATCAATATATAAATATGATTTTTCACCATCAGTATTAATATGTGTAAAATCAGCCATACTATCCATTACGCTTTCTTTAGTAGGTATAAGGGATTTGCTAAGAATAGATATTATTAATAAAAGTATTCCAACAATTAAAACTATATAACTTTTTATTCTCATAGTAACCTCCTAGTGTGGTGCTGTAACTCTGATGATTTTTGCCATTCTATCATCATCTAGGAACCAATTTGCTTTTGATCCATTTGGATGTGCTCCATGTTTAATCAAACCATCACTTCCACAATCATATGCACGAATTGCATTTCTATTATCAACATTTGCAATTATTTGAGTATGTCCATATCCAGGACCACCATCTTCATTTTTAGATACTCTTACAACAATATCTCCAGGGTATACTATATTAGTAAGGTCTGTACCGGGATCAAAATATGCTTCTTGCCAACCATATCTTGTTCTCCAATCGGTTACATATAAAGAGTGTGTACTTTGTTGTGAACCTTTAAAATCGTTATAACCGTATTCATATATAACCCAACTAACAAGTGAACTACAATCACATACTGATCCAGTCAAAGGTATTTGGTTTCCTTGTTGATAAGTAAAGTACTTATCTCCATTAACCATATAATCATATACTGATTTAGCAGTTGCTAGGAAATTTGATGTATCAACTGTCAAAGGCCATGAACCAGTGGCATGTCTTTGCTCTTCTTTTTCAATTTTTTCATCAATTTCTTTTTTAACACTATTTAATTCTTGTTCGAATTCTTTTTTCTTAGTTTCATCTCCTATATTTGATAAATACGTTTTAGCAGCATAATATGAACCAATGTCTCTTTTAGTCGTTGCTTCTTTTACAAGATTAGACATATATTTTTCAGTAGCCATAGTTATTTGCTCAGTTGTAGCCATATCAAAACACTTTTTGTATTCAAAATTTGGATTAACAGCAGAAAAAATTAATGATACAAATGTTGGTATCAAAAATACGAGTACTGCAGCCATTCCTCTTCTAACAAGATTCTTATTTGCTTTAGATAATGCGTCATCCTTTCCAGTAATAACTTTAACATAATCAAGCATAATGCTAATCATCAACATTATTGGAACAACTATTCTAATTAATTGAAGAACTAGTTTTACTATTCTCATAACTTTTAGTGTTTCAGGAACATCACAAATAGATAAAATCATTTAAATCACTCCTTATAATAAGTATAGCATATTAAATTATGTTATTTAACATATTTTCAATAGTTTCTCTTAACTTGTCATTTTCTTTTTTTATATTTCCATTAATTGTAATTGGCTTACCAAAAACAAATGTTAATTTATTTTTAAAAATATTATATCCACCCTTGATTGCTACTGGAACAATTTTTGAATTTGTATCTTCTGCCATTTTAACAGTTCCATATTTAAAACTCAAAAGACCCTTTCCACGTTCTCTTGTTCCTTCTGGAAATATTCCAATAACATGGCCCTCTTTTAAATAATTAACTGCATCACTATATGCCTTTTCATTATCTTTATCTCTATATACAGGTATTAACTCTAAATTTGAAAATATTATACCTTGTGGAAACTTAAAAATAGAAGCTTTTGCAAGAAAATGAACTCTTCTTTTAGTAGATGCAATAATTGGTAGAGGATCAAACATACTTGTATGATTTGCAGCAATTATAAAATGCCCGCTTAAAGGAATATTCTCTATCCCAACAATCTTTGGTCTAAAGAATACTTTTGTTACAACAATACATACAAATCTTGCAATCTTATAAAACATTATATTCTCCTAAGTTCATCTATCATTTTAAAATCACAATAAACTCTCATTTTTTCTTTACAAACCTTTATTTTGAAAACTTTACTAGTTAGTTTTTCTCCATCAACATTAGCACTTACTTTATTCTCACACTTAATTACTGCTGAATCAGTTCTAATATGATGGTATTCTTTCATATGAACATGTTTTCCTTTTTTAGTCCTTAAAATAAATTTGGCTAAATTAAATTTTGTTGTTTTATCAACAATAACCAAATCAAAAAGCCCATCATTTACAAGTCCATCTGGATTCATTCTAAATCCACCACCATAGTATCTAGCGTTGCATACACATACTGTACTATAATATCCATCATATACATCTTTTCCTGTTAATACAGTAAACTTTCTTGGTTTATATTTAGCAAAATGCGCAATTACTGATGCATTATATCTTTGAGATTTAGGAATTAATCTACTATGAACTATATCATCATTATTTCCAATTTCAGCATCAATTCCAAAGCAAGCCAAATTAATCATATAACTATCATTTATTTTTATTAAATCAACTTCATTTATTCCATTATTTAATAATTCTTTAGAAGTAGAATAAAAATCATTACCAGTTCCACATGGAATAAAACTAAGAATGTTCTTAGTTCCAGCTATTTTATTTACAACTCTATTAATAACTCCATCTCCACCAATAGCATAAATAATATTTTCACTTTTTTTATACTTTTTTAATATATCTTCTGTAGAATTATTAATATCATTTACTTCAATTAAATAATCTAAGTTTTCACGTTTTGCATAGGCATTTATTCTATTAATCATTTCACTAGTTCTTTGCTTTAAGCTAAAACTATTAACTAAAAATATATGTCTCATATAAACCTCTTAATCTAAAATATTTTTATATATTAATTTATATTCATCAGCATATTCTTGATTTATTGTTTCATAATAATTATTTAGTTTATTAAATAATGTACTAGTATCATGAAACATGATATCAAGAATTCTATCAAGTGTATGTTCAATAATATCAGTGTCTGTAATATTATTATCTATAATATAATTAACGTCATTTTCTAACTCTTCAATTATATGTTCTTCCCAATGATATAAAGTAACTATTTGTTTTTTTATATTATCCATAAACCCTCCTATTTAGTAGATAAATAATCAAGTACTATTTTTTTATCATTCATAGGTATCTTTTTATCTTTAACTATCATAAATTCTTCATGTCCTTTACCTAGAATTAATAATAAATCATTACTTTTTAACATATCTATTGCCTTAATAATGGCTTTTTCTCTATCTAATAATACTTCATAATTTGAAAGTGTATTTCCTCTTAATAAATCATCTACTATTTGATTTTCATCTTCATTGTGTACATCATCATTTGTAATAATTGCATAGTCACTATTATTTAGTACTAGACTAGTCATAATAGGTCTTTTAGTTCTATCCCTATCGCCTGTTGCTCCAAAGACTACATAAACGTGAGAAGACTTTAATTCTTTTACAGTATTTAATATATTTTCAATAGCATCAGGAGTATGAGCATAATCAACTATAATAGCATTATCTTTATAATTCATTACTTCCATTCTTCCAACTGGGGCATTTAAAGTTTTGAAAGAATCAACTATTTTATCAAGTGAAACACCATATTCATGAAGTAATGCTATTACACTAATTGAATTATAAATATTATATTTTCCAAATAATAACGAATGAACATTATATGTTTTATTATCGTAGACAAAATCAAAAGAAGTTCCTTTCATTGATGTATTAAAATCTATAATATGATAATCCCCACCATTAAATCCATATGTAATATTATTGTTTTCTTCTAACATAAATCTTTCTTTATATTTATCATCATAATTAATAATTGCTTTTTTATTTCCAGTTAAACTCTTAAATAATTCTTTTTTAGCATTAGCATAATTATCCATTGTCTTATGGAAATCTAAATGATCTTGAGTAAGATTAGTAAATAGTGCCATATCAAATTCAATACCTAGTAGTCTATTGTGAGCAAGTCCTTGACTACTAACTTCCATCACAACAACCTTGCAGCCGCTTTGATAAGACTCATTAATCATTGAATAAATATCAAATAATTCAGGAGTTGTATTATTAAGACTTTTTACTTTCTCATTCATATAAAAGCCAATAGTTCCAATATATGAAGCTTTAATTCCAAGTTCATAAAATGCCTTATGTAAAAGGTATGCTGTTGTAGTCTTACCATTAGTACCAGTTATTCCAATTAAACAAATAGACTCTCTTGCCTCTTTATAATAATCTTTTAAATAATCAGCTAAATACTTTCTAGTATCAGGAACAATAACTGTTTCAACACTATAATTTCCGTGCTCTGCAATTATTTTACTAGCACCATTTTTAATAGCAGATTCTATATAATCATGTCCATCAGAATCTACTCCTCTAAGCGCTACAAAAGTATCTCCACTAACAACTTTTCTTGAATCAACTTTAATATTCATATCAGTCACATCCTACCTATAATTTTACTATAATATATAAAAAAAAGATAGTTTAATATCTTTTTGTTAATTGTAAGTTTGCCTCTTTTACTCTATTACTTTGCCACTCATGCCAGTCATTTGTATAGTTCCTAGCATAGTACTTTGTATTTGGATACCTACTTGCTAAGTCAAAGTATTCATTCGTTACTCTTTCTTTTGAGTAAGTGCTAGTCCAAGCAAGATCCTTAGATAAAAAACTATCCTTATTTTCAACAAATCTAATAACACTATCTTTATCCCAAGTATCACTGTTTGTAAGTACTTTCATATACTGCGCATACTTACTTATTAATTCTTCATTTGCAAATAAAACTTCGCCATAAATAAGTGGTACCCATCTGTTAAGTGAATAAGTAATAACCGGGAAGAAATTACATCCTTCTTCAGGAAGTGCTATACTCTTAGCGGCATCAAATCTAAATCCTTGAATACCAAGATCCAAGTATTCATTTAACATTTTAATTATCTTTTCTTGAACAATTTCATTATTTGGATTGAGTCCAGGAAGTCCCATACAATAATTAATAACTTCATATCGGCAATCCCAATTTTTAACAAATCTTTTTTCCTTAAAGCAATCAGGATTACTTAATATATCCTTATCACAAAGAGGATGAGGAGTTAGTGGGTCTTCATCACAAACATTAGCAAGATGATTAATAACTGTATCTGCGATTATATATATTCCATAACTATCTGCTTTTTTACACAAACTTTTTAATTCTTCCTTAGTTCCAATTCTATTTCCTATTTCAAAATTTAATGGTTGATACAAAATCCACCACTTATTTGAACTATCATCTTTAGTTCTTTGAAGTGGAGATATCTGTACTGCATTAAACCCCTGATTTTTAATTATTGGAAGCATACTTTCTATACTTCTAAGTGAGCAATCAAATAAACTTAGTATTCTTATCATATATACCTCTATACTAATTATATCAATATAAAAACAAAATAAAAAGTCTAGTTTACACTAGACTTTATTGTTATTGAGTAGTCCCTATAACAAATGGACTTTCTTCGCTACCATTGCCAGAAACAACTTCTGTTTCTCCCTTAATAGTTATTGCAGGTCTAACACCATTAAATATGTTATTACCAGCAACAGCAATTGATCCATCACCCTTAAGATAATATAATTGTGAAGCTTGATAAGTACCATAACCACTTTCATAATCTCCATACATTGTTGGTGTCATTGTCCAATAAGTACTTCCACTCTTTCTAAGTGTTGATGTAAGTAAATTTAATTCAGGAGCAGTAGGAAGTCCAACTTTATAATGTAAAAATGCTACTGTATTATTATTTGCAAATTGATCATTAATTCTACTACAAGATAAATCATTATCACTAAGTGGATTAAACATCATTGGGCTAGTTAAAGATCCTGTATTCTTCCATCCACCTAAATCAGTAATCTTTCTATCATTACAGTATACAGCATCATCTAATATGCCTGATGCAGTTGCAAATTCATTCATAAACCAAGCATCAACAATTCCTTTAACATTAGAGTCAAGAACATTTTGAATATTTTGATTTCCACCATTTAATATTACATCATTAAGTAAATTTCCACCTCTTAAAGGAATGTAATATGCAGTTGTATTATTTTTATAATATATAAATGCTATTTCTTCACAAGTTGCTTCTGTTGTTAAACAAGTATAGTGTCTATCATTTGTTAGTTGAGCATTAGTTCCACCCATTGTATATTTACCTGTATCATTACTATATGAAACATTAGTTCCGTATAAATAATTTGTACCAGATAATGTGTATGATCTAATATTATTGTTTTCTGTATTATTAAATCCATATCCAACAGAAGTTGGTGAATTTGCATTTGAGTTAAACACTGTAGCACCAATTGATGACTTATGTACTGTATCAATCTTAAATGAACTTGCCCATGCGTAATTTGCATTTTCATAATCATTTATATGATATAAAGTTCCACAAGTAGGAGATGCAGTTTTGCAAGTATATTTATCAACTAAATTTTTATATGTTGTATCGCCCCAAATAGCTGAAGTACCATTAACTAAAGTAAACTTCTTTGTTGTTGTATCATATGTATATGAATCGGCATATAAATAACTATTGCCACCGATATTTAATTTATTAGACCATGAAGATACTATTCCAAATGTGTTGGCTCTATCTTCTAAGCACTTATTACCTTCTGCTTTTCCATTATATATCATCTTTACGCCGTTATCTTCAGTCGTTCTTATAATTTGAAAACAAAAACCATTAACTATAACATTACGTTTGTCACTACATTTATCAATATATACATTAGTTGCTGTTTTAGTAGTATTAAATCTATCAGTTACTTGTCCACTATACTTAACAATACAATCATCTTCTGTATTAATTGCTTTTTTAAGTAATGACTTACTAGTATCTACAACTGGAGGTGTATCCGGTTCAGGTGTAGTTGGTTCAGGAGTTTGTTCCTTCTCTATTTCAACACTAAGTTCTAATTTTAATTTTAGTTCACAAGCAGCATGAACTGTTAATGGAACTATAAGAAGTAATAATATAATTCCAAGTATCTTACTCTTTTTAGCTTCTTTATGTAATATTACATATAACAATCCAAAGAACAATAGAACTGTAAATAATAAAAGTGTTTGAGAGAATACACCAGTTTTTGGGTTTCCTTCAATTTTATCATCTACTACTATACCAGGAGTAACTTGATTATCAGCACTAACTGATAAGTTAATATTATTATTAAGTTTTAAAGATCCTTCTGATAACATTGTATCAGGTATTTCTTTAGCATATTTTAATGTAAGAGAAATATCTTTACTTTCATTTGGCTTAATAACATCTGCACCAGGTGCAAAGTTATATTCGATATAGCCACCATCAGAAGTTAGTTTAATTGCATTTAACTTGTAATCTTCACTATCAGTATTACGTACAGTTAATTTGTACTTAATATTATCTCCTACTTCTTTCATTTTAACGTTAATTTTAATTGTAGTTCCTTCAAATACTGCAGAATTTACTTCTACTACATTTTCTGACTTATTTTCAACAACTACATTTCCAATAGCTATTTTACTATCATTGCATGTTGTTGTATCAGCTTTTACTAAGCAAGTTCCAAAAACAAATGCAACAAATAAAAATACCATTAAATGTTTTAAAAATTTCATATTCTCACCTACTATAATGATTATAACACATTTTTTGCAAACAAAAAAGATTTAATATTTAAATCTTTTTATAATTCTATTAATTCATAATCGCAAGATCCAAGTCCAAGACTTTCAGCATATTCAGTAATATGTCTTCCTTCTTGACGATCTACTCTTTCCATCATTTTTGTATGTCCTGGATCCTTGCTATTCCAAATCATATCAATAAATGCTTGATCATTACTAACAGGATCTAGGCTTGCTAGTATTCCCAAGTCTTCCATAACTGGATCTCCTTGATTAGAATCACAATCACAATCTACTGATATTGCATTTGCAATAGTTATATAAACTATTTGTTTATTGTTTTCTTTTAAATAATCACTTACGGCAGTAGCTGCTTCAGCCATAGATTCAATAAAATCTCTTTGTTCATATCTACAAGACCAGCACTTATTTGGATCATCAGTTTGTCCACATGAGTGAATATATGCTTTTCCATTACGAGAAGCAATACCAATTGATTGATTCTTTAAGTTTGCTCCAAATCCACCCATCATGTGTCCCTTACCATGAGCAAGGTTAACAATTGAATCATATTTTTCAAAGTTTGCTCCGATAATATCATATTTTAAATGTTTTCCATTATGAACAGGTATTTTTATTTCTCCATCTTTATCCATAATATCAACATCAGCAAATGATGTAAATCCATGCTCCTGTGCAACCTTTATATGATCTTCATAATTTGTTCTCTTTCCTGGATATGCAGTATTACATTCAATAATAGTTCCATTTAAACTTTTAACAAAAGGTCCTATTAAATCTGCCTTTAAATATCCCTTAGCCCCTGCTTCTCCAGTAGAAACTTTAACTCCAACTTTTCCATTTAGTTTTACTCCAAGTGCATCATATATTTTCATTAATGATTCACTAGATATTTCTTTAGTAAAATATACTTTTGATTTTTCCATAATTATTAATCCTTTCAATATAATTATAACAAATTTCTCCAAAAGAAAAAAGCCATAAGGCTTATCTTAACATCATTTCATCTGATGAATTATACATCTCATTTAGATTACTTAATGCATTTACACTTTCATCTACTGAACTTTGTCCTGAGATATCAAATCCATTTTCATCAAATACTGGTACACTAGCTTCTTCAGATGCTCCATATGTATTCATATTATCTTTGAAATCGAAGTTAACTTCTTCTTTGTTTTCATTATCATTTAACATATCGTTAAAGTTTGGAAGATTAAAAGTTGGTTCCCCTTTTGCTTCTTCTTTTACTTCTTCATGAGCCTCTTCTTTTGGCTCTTCATTGAATTTAGGAATACCAAAATCGAAGTCTACTTTTGGTTCTTCCTTCTTTTCTTCTACTACTTCTTCTTTTTCTTCTTCCTTTTCTTCAGTATTAGTAGTTTTTATTTTATCTAATAATCCACTAGTTTCTTTTAGAGATTCATCTAATTTTTCAGATTCTGCTAATTTAGCATCTAATGTTTGGATATCATTATTTCTTCCTTCAATATTAGCTTTTAATTTCTCTATTTCAGCATTTAAAGTATTAATATTTTCTTGCTTTTCTTGAATGCTTTTTTCATCAGCAGCATTATCATGAACTAATACTTCCTTAGCATCTTGTAATTTACTAATAATTGTTTGAGTTTCTTTCATATTTAACACCTCTACTATGTTTTGTATCTTCTTATTTTTATACTAAAATAAGTATAATAAATATTTAAACAAATGTCAATTATTAATATTCATCTAAAAAACTTTTATAAACTCCATCTTTTTTAGTTCCAAGAACACAATTTAAATTTATATTATCAAGAGCTTTATAAATATTATAATCTACATTCTTATTTGTTTTTTTCATTTGTTTTATAAGTGCTTTCATTTCTTTTCGCTTACTTAAATTCTCATCTATGCTTGCATCTTCAGTAAACTTACAAGCACAATTTAAGAAAGTTAAATTATTATATTTAGCCCAAGATTTAATATGATCTTCTCTAATATAATACATGGGCCTTATTAGTTCTAATTCAGGATAATTATCACTATGAAGTTTTGGCATCATAGTTTTAACTTCAGAACCATAAAACATTGATAAAAGAGTTGTTTCAATTACATCATCCAAATGATGACCTAGCGCTATTTTATTGCAACCAAGTTCTCTTGCTTTATTATATAAAAAACCTCTTCTCATCCTAGCACACATATAGCAAGGACTTTTAAAATCAACATTTTCTATTGATGCAAATATATCACTTTCAAATATTTCAATAGGCACATTTAACTTTTCTGCATTCTCATTAATTAGTTCCCTATTCTTTTTATTATAACCAGGATCCATTACAACATAATGATCTTCAAAATGTATTTTTCCATGTCTTTTTATTTCCTGAATACATTTAGCAAGCAAAAATGAGTCCTTGCCACCACTAATACAAACCATAATCTTGTCATTCTCATTAATTAGTTTATAATCTTGTACTGCCTTTACAAAACGACTCCATATTTCTTTTCTATATTTTTTTATAATACTTCTTTCAATTTCTTTATATTCTTCCATAATACTACCTATTTAAATTTAACTATTTCTTTATATATTCTATATGAATCTTTAATCGCAGAAAAATGACTTGATGAATTATTATCAATATAGATTGTTTTAATATCTATTTCTTTAACATCAATATTATTTTTCTTTAGATTTAATAAAACATTCATTTCATATTCATATCTTTGCCCACTAACACTAAGCATATAATCAATTAGTTTATATGAAAATGCTCTTAAACCACTTTGAGTATCATATATATTTAATCCAGTTTTTCTTTTAAACACATGCCTTGTTATTTTATTACCGAGTCTATTTGAAAGTGGTGTGCTTTTATCCCAATGTCTTCTTCCAATTACAAAAGTATCTACATTTTCTTTAACATAATCACATAACTTAATTGCATCATCAAAGTCATGCTGGCCATCAGCATCCATAGTAACAACTATATAATTACTATATTTTTCTTTTATATATTCAAATCCCATTTTTAATGCAAAACCTTTACCCATGTTTTCTTCATAAGAAATAACATGTGCAAATTCTTTAGCGTTTTCAAATATAGTTTTATCCTTACTTCCATCATCAACAACAACAGTATCATATTGATTGTTGATAATTCTAAGTAAACTTAATAATTTATCATCTGGCTCATAAGCAGGAATTAAAATAATATAATTCATAAACTCACCTACTTTATAGATTCAATTTCTATACCATTTTCTAATAACTTTTCTGCAGTGATACCTTTTACTTCTACTAGTTTTACACTAAATGTTCCATCATAGGTTCTAAGACCACAAGATGGACTCTTATCCATTAAAATCGCCTTTTTAATATTGTTTTTCTTACAATAATCAAGAACTATTTGTGCTCCCTTATTAAACTCTCTTGTTACATCCTCATTATCTATAGTCATCACTCTTTTTTCACCATTGACAATAACTATTTCACTTGGTTTTCTTGGGGTACTAAGGCCACCCAAACATTCAGGACACATAGGTTCAGCCAAACCATTTTTAACTAGTTTGCAAACATAATCATTCTTTTTGTTACTGCCATCATATCTACAATTATATCCTGCAAGGCAACTACTAACTACATACTTTTTCATATGTATCACCAAATTAATTATACAAAAAAAGCATTGTTTTAACAACGCCTTATAATTTAATATCAGTAATATTTTCAATTAACAATTTTGTCTTATCAATAAAGTACAATTTCATATTAATATAATCAATTTTTTTAATTTTATTTCTAATACTTTCATATGAGCCACCACTTTTTTTGTTATCTTTAACAAAATATATAAACTCACCTTCTAAATTATTATTATATAAATACATTATTTTATTATTAATTTCTTCTTTTTTAGTTTCATCTAAATAAGTTTCTGTTTTAGTAAGCCTTTCAGTTTCTTTTACATCATCAGTATATCCCTCTAAAGCTTGATATGCACTAAATATAGCACTTCTTTCATAAATGCTCATATGTTTATGTTTTTTGGAACCACTATAATTATAGTTTATAATGTCATCATAATTATTCATCCTTTGTGACCTCCTACTTCTGCATTTCTTGCTATTGTTGTAGCGCCACTTTCCAAATTCATTGCTTTTAGTATTGAATTCTTACCATATCTATTTTTAATTTCAATTATCGCATTTTGAAGTCTATTTTCAATTTCACTATCTATGTTCTCTTTTATCTTACTTGTATCTATTTCATTAGTATCATTAAATAAATCAAATTGTTTATATACAACTTCTTTTTTAGCAATACTTTCATTTAATAAATTCGAGAAATTTATTCCTATTTTTCTGACAAGTAAATTGGAATTTACAATTCTATCAAAAAGTTCTAATATATTTTTCATTATTATTTTAGTAGATGATGATCTTTTTTCAAGGTGAATACTACCATGAGATGGTTTTGGCATAAATCTTCCATAATGGTCAATTACCACTTCACCGTGATATTTATTCTTAATTTTAGGTATAGTTAAATTTGAAACATCATAAATAATATCTAAAGTAATTAGATTTGTCATATATTTTTTACTTACCATTTCAAGGACCAATAATTCGGTCATTTCTTTTAATATTAATTTTGCTTTTTCACAAACATAAGGTTCATGAAGCACCTGAGAAGATGATAGACTTGTAGTGTTTGGTCTATATGATTTGACACTCTTAATAGTACATATTTCATATCCCCATGCATGATCAATTAGTATTTCTGCATTTATTCCAAAGATTTTATATAAAAGATTTTCATTTTCTAAAGAACAAGCTGCTATATCACCCATTGTATACATTTTATATCTTTCAAGTCTTCTTGCTGTTCCTGGACCAACTCTCCAAAAATCAGTAATTGGTTTATGTGTCCAAAGTAAGCGTCTATATGAGTACTCATCTAAGTCCGCTATTCTTGCCCCATTGATATCAGGGTCTTTATGTTTTGCAACTATATCCATAGCTATTTTAGCTAAATACATATTTGTTCCAATACCAGCAGTAGCAGTAATGCCTGTAGTCTTATAAACATCAGATATTATCATAGTGACAAGTTCATAAGGATCTTTCTTATAATATTTTAAATAATCTGTAACATCCATAAACACTTCATCAACAGAATAAGAAAATATATCATCACGACTAACATATTTTAAATAAATATTATATATCATAGTACTATACTTCATATACATTCTCATTCTAGGAAGTGCTATTATAAAGTCAAGTTCTACTGATTCATTATTTTTAACTTCTTCATCAATATATGACTTAGATGTGAATTTATGATTTTTAATTTTTTTAACTCTTTCATGATTAATTTCTTTTACTTTACTAAACACTTCATATAATCTACTTCTACCAGATAAACCATAACTTTTGAGTGTTGGTGTTACAGCAAGACAAATAGTTTTTTGTGTTCTAGATAAATCTGCAACAACTAAATTAGTTTTAAGTGGATCAAGCCCTCTTAAAACGCATTCAACTGAAGCATAAAAGCTTTTTAAATCTATGCACACATAAACCCTATTCACTTCAATCACCAATCAAATTATAACACAAACATTTGTTTTATTTCAATATCAAAAATAAAGTAATATGTAAATTTAACATATTACTCTTTTAATAATATTCTAACTATAATAATTGCTGCTATTACAACAGTTAAAACCATTGCTAGATTAACTCTTTTAATTAGTACTTCTCTTAAATCTGCTCTTTTAGCTCTACCACTTTTCTTAATCAAGATAATAGTATCTATCATGAGAAACATATAAAAGAGCAAAACTAAAATTAATATACCTAATAATACTAAATCCACTGTTTCACTTCCTTACAAATCTTAATATTATACCAATAATAATTAATATAATTAACACTATTAGTTCAATATTAATAGTTCTAAACTTTTTGAGTTCTTTTCTTATTCTATCACAATCATACTTATTTTTGTCAAAAACTATTTCATATATTTTATCCATCCTTGTATGAATACTAACATCACAAGTATTATTTTTTAGAGTATGACTTAAATTATCAATGTTTTTAGCTTTATAATAATAAACATTAAACACTAGGTTTTTTGATAAAAAATAATATATTTTTTCAAACTTAATATTTTTTAAATAAATAGATGTATTTTTTTCATTTTTAACAATTTTAATAACATTTGATTTATATTCATCAATATTTTTAACAGTATTATCATTACTAGTTACAAGTTCTATAATTGAGTTTTTCTCATTCATATCAAATAATGAAAAAATTGTTTTTAATGTTTTAACATTTAACCTAATATTATATTTTATACTCTCATTATTCATTTATAGCATCTTCCCCAACTATATTTATAACAACATATTCACTATGAGTTCCAGTTTTAAACATTAGTTCCCAATTAGACATACCAGAATTAACAATAAATGTAGTATTTCCTTTTTTGTGAATTCCATAAAATTCATTGTTGGCGCCACTTATTTTTCCTATATATCCAAGGGGAAACATTTGTCCACCATGTGAGTGTCCACTTAAAACCAAATCAACTTTATCCTTTTCATTTTCGTAATCATTTGGTTGATGATTTAAATCAATTATGAATTTAGACTTATCTAAATCATTTACTAGTTCATCTATAGTCTTTCTTACATATTGCTTATCATTTCTACCAATTAAATAGAAATAATCATTAATACTAACTACTTCATCAACTAAAACTTGAACATTATTTTTAGATAATTCACTAATCAAATCATCTTTATTAAATTCCCTAGAATTATAATATCCTTGATCATGATTACCATATACAAAATATACTCCATATTTTGGCTTTAATAAACTTAATGCTTCACAAGATTTAATCATGTCATTCTTCTTAGTCGCATCGTCTACAAAATCACCGGTAATAACAACTATGTCAGAATCTATTTTACTAATGTTTTCAATTTGTTTTTTAAATTCTTCTCCATCAAATGTAGTCCCAACATGAGTATCACTTATTTGAATAATCTTAAAATCATTCTTACCAATGTTTTTATTCGTTATAACTTCATAATCAGTTCTTGAAATATGATAGCAATTATAAACACCCATTAATAAATATGCACATGTAAATACTATAGCTAATATTCCACTTAAATAGAACTTAAATTTCTTTTTATTTATTTTTTCTATTAAATAAACTATTAAATTAGAAATAAGCAAGAATATAAATAAATGGAATATTATAACTACAGTATTAACCATTCCAAATAAAAGATACATAATTACGATTGGTATTATTGATATTAAACTAGTTAAGTATTTATTGTTTATTTTATTAAAAATTTTAAAATTTCTAAAACTCCTAATAATAAATAAAATACTAAATACTATTAATACTAAAAAAATTATAGCAACTAAACCAAACATAATTACCTTATCCCACTAATGTTGCCTTCATCATCTATAGCCATATTTAAATAATTTGACTTCTTAGCAAGTCCAGGCATTGTTAGTACTCCACCTAAAAGTACTGTAATAAACTTAGCACCATTGTATAAATTAATATCAGTTATAGTTACATCAAAATTCTTTGGATATCCAAGAGTCTTTGGATTATCTGTAATAGACATTGGAGTCTTAGAAATACAAATATTTAACTTAGAATCATTTAATGCTTCTATTTTGCTTTGTGCCACACTATCTATAATTATATTTCCAGCACCGTATTCATTTTTTAAAACTTTAGTTATTTTATCTATTAATTTATCATTGCTTTCATACATATGATACTTTTTCTTATTTGGTTTTAATTTAATTAGAGCTTGAGCTAAGTCTAAGCAACCATCTTCTCCGTCTCTAAACATTGTACACACATATAAATTGTATCCCATACGAGAAACAAATTCTCTTACATACTCTACTTCCTCTTCTGTATCAGTATCAAACAAATTTAAAGCGACTAATAAGTTATCAGTATATTTTGCCATGTTCTTAATATGATATTCAAGATTACAAATACCCTTTTCAAGTGAATCTTCACCATTATATTTAAGTGCCTTAATTGTACAATTTAATATAACAGCATCTGGGTATATATTATTTTCCTTACACTTAATATCAAAAAATTTTATAGCGCCCATATCAGATCCAAAACCAGCTTCAGTAATAACATAATCAGAAAGTGACATAGCAAGTTTTGTTGCGATTATTGAATTGCATCCATGAGCAATATTTGCAAATGGACCACCATGAACAAGAACAGGATTATTATATAAACTTTGAACAAAGTTTGGATTAATTGCATCTTTAAGTAAAATAGTACAAGCCTCTTCTGCATGTAAATCACGAGCATATACTTCTTTACCTTCATGAGTAAATCCAACAATAATATCTCCTATTCTTCTTTTTAAATCATTTAAAGATGTAGCAAGACAAAAAATAGCCATAAGTTCACTTGCTGTAGTTATAACAAACTTATCTCTTAGAGTTCTATCATTTACATCAAGACATCTTTTAATATTAATAGTTTCAATTCCTAGTTCATTTCCTTGATATATATGATTATCTACAATAGCACATAATAAATTATTAGCACTAGTAATTGCATGAAAATCTCCAGTAAAATGCATATTAATATTAACAGAAGGTTCAATTATTGCCTTTCCTCCTCCAATAGCGCCACCCTTACGTCCAAATACTGGTCCTAAAGATGGTTCTCTTAAAGCAGCAATACTATTAATACCAATTTTATTTAAAGAATCATTTAGTCCTATACTAAGAGTAGTTTTGCCTTCTCCATATGGAGTTGGATTAATACTAGTAACAAGAACTAATTTTCCATTTTTATTTCCCCTATATCTATAATCAATCTTAGCCATATAGTTTCCATAATGGATTAAATCTTTATCTTTAATATTTAATTTTGAGACAACATCCTTTATATTTTTCAATGCACTCATCTCCTTTTTAACATTAATATTATACTATATTAACTATCACATTAAAACAAAATTCTCACTTTTCCTTTAATGTACAATTAATCTTTAATATGGTATACTTTACTTATGAAACATAGAAAGAAAAAGAAATATACAGGTTTTAAATTATTATTTATAATCATAGTGATAATCGCACTATATATTTATTTTGGTAAAAAATATGACAAACCAATACCTATAATTCCATTTATAGATAATCATGAATATCAAAATAATATTGTTAATGAAACAAGCGAGGAATTAGATGAAAATTTAAAAACATTTTTAATTAACTTTTATAATACATATTATAGAAGTATGAAAGAATTAAAAGAATATGATATGACTTCATTCTTCTCCAATCAAAATGAAGCGGCACTAAATCAAACATCACTAGAATTATTAATTAAATCACGAAAAAGTCAATTAAATGATTTAAGTCTTAAAAAAGTAAAATATGATTTAAATATCACAAAAATTAAAAATAATGATGATTCGATTTATATTGAATTAAATGAAGACAGTTATCTTGATTTTGCATTCTTAAACTACACTTCTACTGTTTACGATATATTAAACACATTTGATATTGTAAAAGAAAATGACGAGTATAAAATAAAGAATTACTATAAAGAACAAGGACACTTTGTTATGGTATCAAGATTACTTGATAAAAGCAAAGACTATACTCCTCAACTAGAAACAATAAAAAATAATTATATTGATTTATTTAGCAAAGAAAAAGAAAATCAAAACAAACTATATGAAGAGTATTTAAATAATAAAAACAAAACATTTAAAAAATGTGATTATGGATATGATAGAGATAAAGCAATTGAATATGCTTTAAAATATGTAAACACTAGAGATCCTAATGTTCCAAGATATGATGATGGTGGTGGAAACTGTCAAAACTATGCTTCATGGTCAATACATAATGGTGGAATACCAATGGACACTACAGGAACTTATCAATGGAAAAATATAGATGGTAATAAAACAGCCTCTTGGACAGCAGTTGGATACTTCTATAATTATGTTAAAAACAATGGTGGCTCTGGAATATGCGGAGAAGTAGATGTAAATCCGTATTATGCACAGAATGGAGACGTAGTCCAAGTTGGATATGGTGGTACATTTAGACATACAGCACTTGTAATTGATACATTTAAAAAAGATGATAATGTAATAGATGTAATACTTAGTTCAAATACTGGAGACCTAGTTAACTACCCATTATCAGCTTATGTATATCCAGAAAAAAGATTAATAAAAATACTTGGTTATAATTAAAAATAAAGTTCATTTGAACTTTATTTTTTATATAGAAAACAATCTTTATCATGTGAATTAATAATACCAATTGCTTGAAGATATGAATATATAATTGTAGAACCCACAAATCTCATACCTCTTTTATATAAATCTTTTGAAATATCATCTGATAATTTATTTGTTGTTTTGTTGGTTTCATATAATATTTTGTTTTTAGTAAAAGTACATAAATAATTATAGAAACATCCATATT
>JAEEGL011600870.1_pt1 | contig 24943 bp, 37 predicted proteins | sample 9134231 | NCBI WGS metagenome assembly JAEEGL01 (sample SAMN16246548, study PRJNA631951) | gut metagenome | biome: gut microbiome; feature: rumen; material: fiber-attached | host: Bos | place: Iran: Karaj | collected 2018-10 | reverse complement strand
TCCGGGCCATCTGCGATCCTACTTGGTTTAGTAGGGGAGAGTGGCTTATTCATATTTACGGTAAGCATCTTATAAATACCTCGTACAATTTTCTTTTACTGTTTTATATTACGTATTTGTCCGCGGCCTATTTAAATTTATCGGGCTTCTGGTCTTCTTCCATAAAGCCGTCCTGGCCAGCCATTTCCAATACGGTTTCCCACGTTTCTTTCTTTTCTTCTTCTCCAAGTTTCTTACGTGCCTTGCGGGAAGCGTTCAATTCATCGACGAGCTGGCTTCTCCGTTTACTCATTCGTTCGTATGCTTCATAATATTTGGATACGGTTGGCTGCGTAATTGGATCACCATGTTGATTGGTACCTATATTTACTTCAATTACTGGTAAAGCTTCCTGAGCCATTAATTTCTGGCATCTGTCAATCAACAGATCTAATTGTACAAGTTCGTTAATCGCCAGCATATCCGTAAGCGAAGACGTAGCAAAATCGAAGTCTTCGTTATACTGTTCGATTAATCTTTCTATCCTATCTGTTTCCAGTACGCACGGTTCTCCAACGGGAGGTTGGATACCGGCTTTCAACGCGAAACATGAAGAAGAGTAGGGACAGGCGCCGCCTTTACATAAAATAGGATACATGGAATGCAATCCAGTTTTCGTAGAATTTAAGAACCGCGTTACGTAAGCTTTACTCTGTAATCCTTCCGGAGAATAGAAAAACCGGTTATTATTTCCTTTTATCAGAGACATCATACGCATTAAACGTTCTCCGTTTTCCTGTATGCGTTCTAATTCTCCTTCCATTTGTTCCGGATCATCTTTTGATAAATATGGATTATGATCCAGCCGCCGCTCTAATATATCTTCTAAGTTATTCTTTTCCGATTCGCTCATATTCTGTATCCTGAAATTTTGGTTTAAAGTATTCTGCGTCAAATTCATAAATAATCATATCATCATTAGACATATATGATTCTTTTGTAACGAAGATACCGCTTACATAATAACGTATGCTCTCTAATTCATTAAGCTCTTTAATATAATACTTAGTTCTTAGTTCACCTTTAATGGTTATTTGTTGGTTTTTAAATCCTGTATTGGTTTCTTCTATATTGGAGATAATAGACGTAACAAATTTGCCTTGCGTTAATATTTCTCCGTTGATCAGTATCTGATCATTATTTAGTCTTTCTTCTGATATATTATTGTTGCTAACCATATTAAAAATCCTCCTGTTTGCGTATAAGATTACGTGGAAACAGGAGGTTTTATTGTTTTAAATGCGCTCGATTATAGTCATTGGTAGAATTAATAAGCACAGTATTCTTGTATTGTTTTTAATAGTTCTACATAGTATTTAATAATATCCGAAGTCTTATCTATTTCATAATCTCTAATACGTATCAAAGTTATATTATGTTCTGGAAGTTTTACGTTTTTAATTTCATCACGTATTTGTTGGTCTTTAAACCCTTCTGGATTATTTTTCCAAAAACTACCATCTGGGTTATAATGTTGTTCGCCATCAACTTCAATAGCTAGGTTAAAAAAAGATAAAAACATATCTACTTTTAATGGATCTTTATAAAATAACCATTCTGGCCATTGTTTTTCTTCTATTATTTTTATTGATGGCAAAAGTTCTTCTACTATTTTTTTAACATAAAGAAATATTTTACTATGTATACTTTTATTATCATATGGTATATTAAATTTTTTACATGCATCTTCTATTGAACCATACTTATTTGAACATGAAGTTTTACATATATATCCATTATTATATTTTAATACTCCTCCAGAAACAAAGCCATATTTTTTATATACTGCTTTTAATACGTATTCATAATCATCATCTGTATATGGAGGAATAGGATCAAAATATATATCTGGATATGTTTTTGTTACTTGTATATAAAAACTTTTTAATGATCCAAAAAATCTTTGTATTGTATCTCTACATGGTGATTTTTCATTTTTATATTTTTCATATTTGTGAAAACTAAAATGTCCAAAATTTGGAATTAATTTTAATCTTATATATTCATCTTTAAAAATTTCTATGATTTTATCTTTTGTGTATATAGTATTTTCAATAATTAGTTTTTTTATTTCTACACTATGTACTTCTTTTTTAATTTTTTCCCATTCGTTTATTTCTTCAGCTGTAAATGTATACTGCAAGGCATTATTCCAATTATTGTTAAATATATAAAGTGCTCTACCACACCATAATGGGTGATTTTTTCTATACCATTTACTATTCATATTGTCTTTTGGTAAATAAGTTTTCATATGATGGGAAACTATTATTCTTCTTTCTTCAATATCTTTCGTAGCTAAATATGGATCTGTATTCATAAGTAATGTTCCTCCTGTTTAGAAAAGCCTATATTCCTATAGGTTAAAAGGCGCAAAGCTCATAAATTAGCTTCAGCTTCTTTACCCAGCCTTCTAACATCTCTTCTAAAAATGGCAAGTTATATTCATTAACTCTGATTAATGCATATCCATGCCGAGGAACTTCTATGTCTTTAATTTGATCTCTATTTCTGGCTTCTTCAAAATCTTCGCGAGTTTTATGGTATGGGCGCGTCTGTTTAAAATGCTGCGGCCCATCTATTTCTATAGCTAAACCAAGAATAGGAATAAATAAATCTACGTAAAGATTGTCTTTATAAACTAACCATGGCCATGTCATCTCTTCAACGTATGACAGCTCAAAGCCATTGTTTCTGAAAATAGATAATATGAGCTCTTCAACGCGCTTAAAAAACTTAGTCTTATAAGATGATTTTTTGTATTTTACATCAAAAATCTTACATGCATTCTGAAGGCTCTGGAAATTCTTTATGATAGTTTGCAGTCTTATTCTCTTCGTCTGCTTTATGTTTCGTTCTGAAACGTAACCATACATTCTTTCGACAAGTCTAAAGAATGTTCTGTATTCTTCCGTACTGTATTCGAAACGCCAATTATAACATTTCTCCGGAACCTTTATATTTAATGCTTTCCTTACGTTTACTAGGGATCCGAACCAACGAACCAAAGTACTGTGATGGAACGTACCTCTTTCATTGATATAACGGTTCATACTCCATACGCCATCACGCTTAATCATTTCTTCTATCTGATCTTGCATGATAGATACAACGCGTTGCTTTCTTAGCTCTGGAACGATAGTATAGGTTTCTTCAAATCGATATAGTCCACCGTAGGGCGCAAAAATCTTTGCAGATAATCCGGTCTCCCTGTAGAATACTTTACTATCTACTTTGTGTGTCATTTCCGTATGGGAAATATAACAATCTTCTACGACGTCAGCTAATTGCTTAACAGATAATTTGCTCATGGCAAAATCCTCCTTTTGTAATTTCGCCATAGCATTACGCGCGGGGTGTTATTTTTTTACACATATAAGGACCGAAAATTTTATAAAAATTTTTTAGGATTACGTGATTTTAGGATCGCGTTTTCTTTTTGCGCATAAAAAAATACCGGAACACAAAGTTTCCGGTATTGGGGTAGGAGTTATTTTGTGAGACCTCTCGTAAAAAAGCTATATAGAAAACAAAAAATATAAAAATTTTTTCAGAGAACGCGATTATAAAAATCGATTTCCCTTACGGAATCGTATTTAGAGAATTATTTAAAGATCCTTATATGAGAGCAAAAAATATAAAAATTTTGGAGAGAGACCTAATTTAATGAAGTTTTTTAATAATGGAGGAACGAGCCCCCACTATGTTGACTTCCGTATGGCATTATAAGTTGTTCTATAAACCAAGCAGAGGTAGCTACAACCTCTTTAAATATATGTGGCACGCGTCGTAGTCGGGACGCGTGGTTTAGTGGAGGGATTATAATGATCCGCAACATCATTATCGTCCTGGTTGCTGCCGTTATTACCATGGCCGCTGCTATCCGCGATATGGTACGGGATACTCCCGTCTATATCAATGGACGGCATGTGGCTATGGGTGCTGCACTGCTGGTATTCGTAGTACCGGTAGTGTGGGCAGTAGCCACACTGTTTTAATAAAAAGAAGATGCAGCTCCTCTGCTTTGTGCTTCATTATAGCATAGAGTAGGGGAAGCTGTAAATTCTTCTTTTTTCTCCTGGGAGTAGTCCGAAGCAACGCTCCCAGAAGTTTTTTATAAGTCTTTCTTCTTGTACGTCTTTTATGTATAAGGCGTCCGAGAACAAGGACTTAATGTCCTTTTATATACAGGTTCATCAGCAATAACCAGGTAAAAGCTGTTAAAACAAAGTGTGACCCAGACAGTTGGCGCTATCTGAGTCACAATGGTACTGAGCTAAAGATTGACGTCCAAGCTCAGTGCCATTATATCACGTTCTTGCCCACTAAGGCAAGGAGGGAGGAAATAATGGCGAAACAAAAAGAAGTTATCTTTGTTGTTCCCTATAAAGTCATCGACAAACAAGGGAATATAGTAGACGAAGACATAATGGATATGAAAGCAGTATCTATTGAACAAGCTGAAAGTCGTGTAGCTTATATAAAAGTACGCTTCACGAAAAACCATGTTCCGGATCATCCAGGTTGCAGCATCACCTTTGGCGATACGAAAACCAAGGACGGACGTTATATTCATGCGCCTCAGAAAAACTGGCAAAAATTACAGGAAGCCGTAGAAAAACTGGGTATAAAAATGTCCGACACTGATGCTAGATGGTTCCAAAAGAACTGGCATATTACTGCCAGAAATATGAAATCAATGGCAAAAGAAATTGCCAAAATATACAATGGAGGTAATCAGGAATGAGAACTTCTATCCAAGGAGAACCTGTCTGGTCAACAGAGCAGACAAGGTCAGTTGAGGCAGCCATTACTGTTCTCAACAAATGGAAAAAGTTTGCCTGGGAGTGTGGCTTGCGGCAAATTCCCTGGCAGACAGTAAAGTCTAATATACACCAAGTCAGACAGAAAGGCCATTGGTTAGAAATAGCCATGGCTTTTCTGTTTGGATTCATGAACCTCCCGATGAGGCTTAGCTTCACTCGAGAGGATGATTTAACTGGTTCCGATCTCGTCTTTCGGAAGACAGGTAACCCGGATCCATTGCGGATCCAATTAAAATGGAATAATCACTCTGGTGATGATTCCAAATATACCCGCAAGGGTATCATCGTCGTCCATGTAGATGACGGCATGAAACCAGCAGACGTCGTCAAGCAGTTCCAGATGTGGCGTCTGTTGGGTGCAGATTGGTATAAGCGGATCACAGTAAAACATTTACTGGCAGTCCGTTACGTTTTGAATAATTTATAAAGGGAGAAAGCTATGAAAATAAAAATCAGAATACTTTCTAATAACGTCAATTTAGTCACTGCGGTTGCTTATGCTGAAGGTACAAGCTTTCATCAGAAAGCAACTGCAAGGGCAGAACGGACTGCCAATGATAAGGCTCGCGTGTCCATCAATTCTACCATATTTTTCTACGATGAAAACATGGTAGAACCGGAAGAACCGTACATCAAAGAAGTAGTAACTACAGATATTAAAACCTTAGCAGTTAATGAGCTGATTAAGGTTGTAGCAAATGGTTGCAGCGCACTCGTTACTATTCAAGAATAAAGCTTTAAAGCGCCTATTATAAGATGGCGGCGCTTTTGTATAAATAGCCATCTTTATTTTATTTATCTAGGAGGAAAAATGATTGATTTAAAATGGAAACCTAAGCATGGGCAAGTTGTCATAAAATCCATTATCCGAAAGTTTGTTATGGATACAGAAAAGAAATCCATGGATTTGGATTTTGTTATCTATGCATGCCATAAAAAATTCCATTTTCATGCCCATACTGATTATTATGACGATGAATGGAAAATTACATGTTCTAAGAAAAACTTTTCCTGGAACCGTAAACATTGGGACGTTGTTGGATACCATATTGGATACGGAGGAGAAGACGATGTTGCATATATAAGTTCTACGTATTGGAAGGGAAGTCCAACTACTCCGATTATTCAGGCGTTTTTGCAAATCTTTGAACTCTATGGATGGTTCTGGTTTGACTTCTTTGAAATTCGAGATAAAAACGAATGCTTAGAACGTTATTGGAGAGATCTTGATAATCATACATTTCTTAAATATGAACCCAATGAGTTTTCCTGGGTTTATAATGGAAAATTTGATTAAAGTGTTATTTTGCCCGCTGCCTTTAATTAGGTGGCGGGCTTTGTTTTTCTTTCTGACTATCCATATTGTGGATGGACAGAAAGAAGGGCAATAGTCCTTTTTTATTTTATAGTTCTGCTTTTTTATTTTTTTAATATGTGCAGAACTTCGAGCGTATCTACTAAAGATTACGCAGCCTACCATAAGGATTTGGACGGATCCTTATGATAAGGATTTGAATAGATCCTTATATCGAGGCAAACCTACGTCCGCGGACACAAGTATTATATATCGTTTTTGTCCGCGCCATGAAAAAGAAAAGGAGGAAAAAATCATGGCTAAAACTTTATTCATCGTTATCCGTACCGTATTGGCATTCGCTGGGATCGAGGTTTCCACCGAAACAGCGAAGCAGATCCGTCAGGTCTGCAGCTGGGAAAATGTAAAGTTTACGTTTCCTAAAATAGAAGATGCAGCTCAGGACTTCTGCGTATTGTTCATGAAGTACTGGCAAGAGCTTCACAATGTAGGAATTCGTCCTACAGATGATTGGCTGGCCAGAAATATGGTCAGAGCGTTCCGTCAAAATAGAGACGAACACAAATTCGGCGGTGTGAGACATTTATTAAAAGCTTACGCCACCGAAGAAATCGTCGATTATTTACACACCGGATGCAAGATCGACTTTGAAGTCTCTGGATGGAAGACCTATGAAATGGTCATCCGGTTTGTTAACGGATTACTGGCTTCTAAGAGACTGATCATCGGCAAAGCTGGTTTGATTGACCAGTTATCAAACTTAATGGACTTACATGTCCAGCATTTCTGCGTATCATCCGATGAGTATGGCTTTGCAACTAAAGTTGTACTTGTTCGTTTGGATGATCCGAATGAAATCGTAGCCAATGCTCCGGCAGAAGCTACTCTGCAGAACAAAGTTGCAGCTCTGGCACAAACCGAAGTCGAGTCGTTTATTATCAAAGGCGATATCGTTATCCGCGGTATCAATTGCCGTATTTGGCTTAACAAAAAGAGCTTAAGCGGCATCATTAAGCTCAGCGACGACAGCGATAAAAAGCTGTTGTCATTTGAATGGGGTAAGGACCACAAAGGCGAATGGTTCAAAGACCCCAAAGTTATGCAAGGAAACACTCAGATCCGTTATACCGGTCGTTACGTATACGATCAGGTAGCGAAGAAGTGGACTATCCTTATGGATGGACCCAACAAAAGAAACTATGACATTATTATGGCTGTTAAAGATGCAATCATCAGATTGTATCGTCAAAAGGCGGCCTGAATAAAAGTGTCTAGCTCTCGACGTTAAATGAAGCAATAAGGAGGAGAAATCATGAAGAACTTAGTAGAAAATTTAGTAGCCGTATTAAATAAGCGGCGTGCCGACCTGGCTGCTAAAAATGTAATGGCAGCCGTCAAAACGGTATCTAAAGCATACCGTATTTCGACAAAGTCCTATGTTGAACCCGTGCTGTACGTAGGCAACTTCGAAGTTGAAGTCGAAGAGTTTGGAAATAACGAACTGATCGAGCTGTTTGTTAGCCCGAATCAGGTTCGTCGTCTGGGCCATTTCTTGAAATGGTCCGGTATTCGCGTTGTGGCGAAACGCAATACCGCGTACAAAGCCATGATTAAGGTGTCTGCAACTGCTGAGCAGAAAGCTCATTTACAGTGGTTGTTAGATACAACCGGCTGCAAAGTTACGTTCCGTGAAAGCGGGATGTATGTCAAGGTCCGGAGCAATCCAAATTTGAGGACCATTCAGCGTAACACCGCTTACGGTTCTCGTAAGGCAGTTAAGTATCAAAGTATCGAAGTTGGTGAAAAAGATGGTGAATTATTCATCGACACATCAATCGAAGATATGTATGACGGCTATGCAATTGAGCATTTGCCGACAATGCGTATCGGCCAGAACCATCTTTGGAGTGGAAATTCCGGTCGTCTGACCAAGAATTCCACCAGAACCTTAATGGTCGTAAAATACGGCCTAAGGGGAAGTGCAATGCTGTGCGATATTGCGCGCAGCATGTGTAAGAGAATGTATGTCGCTATTAACAACTTCTTCGAGACCGGCTTTGCAATCGGCTATGAATCGGAGGAGAATGGCGTTACTGTCGTGAGATGGTATGATTGTCAAAAGTTCTCGTTCATGAATGAAATCGAGAACGGCATCAAAGCCGGAAAAATTCTCGTTTATGAACCCATGTTTCAATCTCCATCTATGACGAGACAAAGCAGCGTTCTGTATATGAACGTTACCAATCTCAGTCTGGATGAGATCGAAAACGCGATTAACGAGGCAAGTGCTGGTGCGTACTTTATTCTGAAAGAAGCATATCAGAATAAAGATTTGCCGGCTGGCAAGGCCATTAAGTTGCTAAGTCGGTTGTCGTTGTTAATGACCGGCTCTGCCAATTTTGGTGACTTACAGTCTTTTGCCGTATTTTATGGTGAATTAAGCACCGAAACGGAAGGCAAAAGTTTGTTTAATGATGGCGGCGGCCGACTGGCTGTGCAGTTCATTAGAAAAGCAATGGCTGAAAAAGGCCATCCAATCACGTTAGAAGAAGCCTATCAGTATTACAACCAAGGGCGTTGTGGTACGATTAAAGGCTTCAATATTCCGGTAGACCGTCGCGACTTTGTTGAAATGGCGCGATACCTGTTGGAAAATGGTATTGCCAGGGGTATCGTTGTACTGGACCGTACTCGTGAAAACGCAGTACGTGTACAGCGCAACGAAAATGGAGAATTCGATAATATGATCATCGTGTTCGGGTCTCCGTATCACATTGATTACTTTGGAGATCAAACAACACTGAAATGCATGTTTGATATCTCCAAACCTCTGGAGTACAGATTGATGGATATGCCGGCACGTCCGAAAGGGCACGTGCTGACGTCCAAACAGATCTGCAACGTGCTTCAGTTCCATGCTAAGAGCTTCGAAGTTATGAAGCGCTTAGGCGTGGATACAGTAAAAGCCATTCTTGGTGACAGCAATGACACCGACGAAGGGCTGGAACTGGATGAAAATGGCCGTACGATTAAGACGGACGTGTTCACCAATTCTGAATATGCAGTAAACACGATTACCCAAGCATTGCCCAATGCGGCAGATCTGGATCCGCAGATCCGTAAGGTCGTATTCCGCGGAAAAATTAATGCGATTAACAAAGCATTTAATCGTTTTAACTTCCGCGTAAAAGGCGGCAATTTTAAAGTTGTCGGCGATTACGGCGGAATGTTCGGAATTCAGCTTTTAACGGATCAAAATGAAGTATTCGTTAAAGGCAAACATCATGATACTGTAAAAGCATTTGATGCCGCAGCATTTCGTCATCCTCTGGTAGGTCGTGGCGAACATGGCTGTGTATCATTTGTCGATGAAGACATCATGATGAAACGCATTGATGCACAAATTGATGCGTACAAATTTGTAACAGAAAAACTTATCACCATTACGATCAATGGCAAAGAATGCGAATTAAAAGTTCGCCCTGATCGTAGTAAAGCAAAACGGAAAGCAATCTTGAAACGCTGGATCTGCAATATGAACCCTGGCGTTGCAATGTTTGCAAGTACGTTTCCGTTCACTGTCGCCTATTATAGCGGCATGGACTTTGATGGAGACATGGTCACCCTAATTTGGGAAGACGATGTTCTCCTGATTGTGGCAGATCTGCCGCAAACTTATAACGAGTTTGGGAAAGGCGAAGCCTCCTCGGATACGTTTAAGTTTGGCAGAGAGGCATTTGCAAAGGCATTTCTGTATCAGTTTAATATTACTGATAATCAGAATAAGCCTGTTGTAATGAATCCGGCTATCGGTGAGTTGGCCGGGTTCAATGTAAGTTTATTAGGAGCAGCAAACATGCTGCAGCGTAAAATGGAGGCGCCGCAATTAGTTGCTGGTGCCTTCAAATAATTTTAAGTCCATAAGGAGGAATAACTATGGATAAGAAGTATGTTGAAGGTTTAGCAAAAGAATTAAAGGAGTACAACTATGATGAGCTGTACTCCGCCGCCAAAGAATACTTTGGCGGAAACGTAGACTTCGGCAAAAAGGTAAAAGTCGGCGACAAAGAACTGACTTATACCAAATTGCTGGAATTGGTCGTAGCCGGAGCTACAGTTACGGCAGAACATTATGTGGACATTACGCTGTGGATGTCGACATACGTGTCGAAATGTATGAATGACGTGATTGATGCCGCTAAAACCGGCTATCGCGTCATTGTGCTGTATCTGGAGAAATTCCAGAAACATTACCGCAGTGGTGCGGTGTTGGCTAAAGACTATGCTAAAATCAGCATGGTCGCTGGCCAGTTGGCATTGGATCCGCTGAAGCTTTCCATAAGGGGAGCCAAAGACGAGATGAAACATGAAGACCGGAAATATTTATCCGGTCGTGCCGTACGCAAAGAAAAGCATACGGTGAAAAACGAAAAAGGCAAGAAGGAAGTTTACTACACGTACGTAGTAGAAGACTTTCTGACGGCCGTCAGAAACGAAATTGCCATTGAAGCCTATGAGTTATTAAAAGCAGAGATGGCAAAATCTGTTATCCCGAAATTATCGGGGTATCAGACCCAGCATGTCGCATTAAATAATGACCTGAAATACTGCGCGTCTATGTATACAAACTGGATGCGCAGTGAAACTGGCGACAAGAAAGCCTCCAAATATGCGCTAGTAAATATGGCACTGACACTGTGTCGTATGAGCAACGTAAGTCCGGAAAACTATTTTAAGGAAATCCATCTTGTGTCCTCTAATAAAGGCGAAGATGGAACTATTTCTATGAATGGTTTCTATCTGGCATTTACGCCGGAAGCAATAAAGTATTATATTGATACTTATTGCCCGGATGCAAAATTTGAAAACGCCGTATATTGCTTCGGCGGCAGCATGGCCAGAATCGGACAGCGCATTGCATTTGTGAATGGCGTATCCGAAGACGGATTCTTTACGGAAAGTAAAGTAACCGGCACATATGCATTAACCATTAATGGAAATTGCGAGCCGGTTATTGAACGCTCTGTAAAAGAAATGATCCCTGTTGTTAATCATGACGCAACGGCAATTGCGTTTGAGCTGCAAACAAAGACTGCAACAAAAACAACAGAGATCATGAAACGGATTGAGAAGGCTCGTTTAAGCAATGCAACCATGTCAATCCGGTACGTAGACGCAAATCAGAAAATCGTAGACAATTTCCACGGAGCTCATCTGTGGTTAGTTGCTAACGATACTCCGATTTGTCAGTTGTACACGCCGAATGGGAAAACTTTATTAGAAGGATTCCTTTGCGGTAAAATTGTCCAGTTAGAACAGGTAGACGTATCTACCCGTGATAAAGGGACAAACATAATGATCATGGTGCTGGGCCGTATTATGCCTGGCACCATTCAGTCTGAAGAAAATTTAACTTCTTCGGAAAAAGCTTCCACGGTGTCTAAGGAAGCTAAAGCTTCTTCTAAGAGCATTGCAAGCCTTCTGGCTTGAGAGTAAGTTTTTGAATCAACCAGAGCTGATTGAAACGTGTTATCTATGTATTCAAATGACCCAAACATTTTATTATCTGGCGAGATTTGCGTACGTAAAATACATTCAATCAGCTCCAATGTTTCAGTAGCCGTAGCTTGTTTATCAAGCACCTTTGTTAAAAGATTTAGCAATTCCTGTTTGTTCATATTTACCTCCTGTGATGTATATCTATTATATCACAGAAGGATCTTTTTATTCAATAAGAAAGGGGATCAAAATGTTATTTCGTGATGAATTTTGGTTTTTAAGCAACATGTTTCCGTGTCCGATCCAGTATAACGGGCATATGTTTAGCTGTGTAGAAGCTGCGTTTCAAGCACAAAAATGTCTGGAACGCGTCAATGATTTTGAGAAACTAAATGGCTATGCAGCAAAACGTCTTGGCCGTACAGTTAAACTGGCCAACGACTGGGATACAAACAAAATTGGCGTTATGTATGCCATCTTAAAAGTTAAATTTGCTAATCCCGATCTAGCCAAAAAGTTATTGGCAACGTGCCCCCAAGAAATTGTCGAAGAAAACAATTGGGGAGACACCTATTGGGGTGTCAGCCATGGCATTGGAGAAAATAACCTCGGAAAATTATTAATGAAAGTCCGCAGCGAAATCTCCAGCAATGATCTTAAGTGCATTTCTATCGCCCTTACCGGACATAGACCATCCGCATTATCCAGTATCTATGGGTACGATTACAATAATGCGGCATGGCAAGCATTAGGTATCGCTTTTGAAAAGGTAGCAAAATCCATCTACAAAAAATATGGCGCCGTAACATTATATGATGGTATGGCGCTCGGTGTTGATCAGGCCATGGCACTGAAATTTCTTTCTATCAAGGAAGAAGTACAAGGAAAGCTGATTGCTTCAGTACCTTGCCGGAATCAGGACCTGAAGTGGCTCGACTCAAGCAAGAAACTTTATAATGAGATTTTGAGCGCAGCTGATGAAAGAATCTTAGTGACAGGTGGACCGTATACGCCACGATGCATGCAAGTCCGGAATGAATACATGGTAGATCACGCAGATGCAGTGATCGCAATTTGGAACGGGAACCAGCATGGCGGCACCTTTAATGCCGTATCTTATGCTCGCCAGAAACACATGCCTGTCGTCCGAATTAATCCAGATACACTGGAGATCCGCACAATTAAAGATTGAGCGCCCTCCGGGTACGCTGTCCCTCCGGGTCCTTCTGGGGGGACGGCGTGCCTTTGTTTGTCTGCAGTATCCGTTACTTGCCCCACTTTGGTTTCCTTGGGCGGTTTGCCCTGTCCCTTTGTGCCTTTCGTGGTGGTAGTTCGTTGCCCCACTTTGGTTCTGTTGGGGGTATGCCCCCTATTTAATTTTAAGAAAGTGGAGGTATTTACTATGGTAATGAACTTATTCTATTTTGATTTTTACGGTAAGCATTATATGGCTACCGGAACAGTAGTACCGTCGTTAAGGTCTTTAAACAAACGTATCGGCGAGTTACTGTCCGATATTAAATCCAGTGAGCCCGGGTTCGTAAATCGTGTGCTGCTGTACGATTCCCTGACAGCAGAATTCAGCCGTTATGTCCGCGAAGGCATTACTGCCGGATTAATCGTGGAAGATGTGCCCGATGAAAAATGGGATAACATCTATGAAGACAAAGCCATGATAGTTAAAAGAAAGGTGGCATAAGCATGGAAGAAAGAATTACTGTTGATGGTCGCGAATATGCAACCAGCCTGAAAATCGCCAACAAAATCAGAATGTTGCTGGTCAGGGCACAACTGCTCCGTATGAACCACAAATCTGATCTGGCAGACAAATGCGAAGACGAAGCCATGGAAATCCTGGCAGACGCATTATTTACGTTAGATGCCTATGAAGTGGAGGTGGCATAAAATGGCAGAACCCGTACGTATTGAATTTAAAAATTGCACGTTTAACGCGTCTTTTAAAGATGAATACGCCGACGGGAAAGTAGTAAGCAGTGGCGATTTGGTCATCACTGCTGAAGCAGAAACTATCCCGGCTGTCGTCGAATTTTTACAGAAAGAGGTGCTCAAATGAAAATAGAATTAAAAAATCAGAAACTGGAAGCCGATATTGATATCGCTAAACAGTACCCCCTGGTATGGCACTGCGACGAGAACGGTGCAAAAGTCGAAGATTTGTCAATTTCTCCTGTTCAAATACACCTGGAATTTGCGGGAGATATTTCACTGGAAACCGGCAGTCTCAAGCTTACCGATTGCATGTCTCTGGTAAAAGTAATCCAGGAACTTGACAAAAAGTATCGGCAAAACATTTGCAAAGAGGTCAAGGAAGGGGCTTAAAAACCACGAGCTCGCTTCGCTCGCCCCCCACTTTGGTTTCTTTGGGCGTTTAGCCCTTCTATTTTTACTTTTGGCGTGTGTCCGTTCGGCATATAGCCAAGTTAAGAGAGAGGTGCATACAATATGATAGCTATGTTTGCCATCACGGACGAATCCATGGGAGAATGGTACTGCGTTGTAGAAGGATATTATTTCCTTGGCACAGCCGAGAATCTGGAAGAAGCTAATAAAAAAGCCGAAAAAGTCCAATTCAAGGACGAAGACGGTAAAGAAATCCCGCATACACTTAAGTTCGTAGAGTACAAAATCGGAAAAACATGTCGGAAATGTATCGGGGTAACGCATTACCACGAATAAACGGTCTGCCCGCCACCATATAAGAGCGGGCCCTGTATAGGTACTGCCGGTTTGCTAATTTAATCCGAAGTAGAAGCATGTGCGCACATGCTTGAAACGGGTCCCGGCAGTATCTATACAGGACAAATGGTTTGGCGGTGGCATCCACGAAAAACCGCCCCTCCTTATAATTGCTACGGTATCCAAGCCGTTCAAATAAAATAAATTTTAATAGAATCGAGGTGCATACATGTCTAATTGTTTCTTTGTTGTTGCTGAAATCGTCAGTGTATGTGTGTACGCTACGATTGTGCTGATGTTCCATACCCTTGGCTTAATATTGGGTGGGACATACAAATTATTTAAATGGATTGGAGGTAAAACGTGACAACACTTACTATCATCATATTTGAAATGATATTAATCGGTATCGTACTGGCATTTCTGCCACAGATACTGGGATTCGTAGCCGTATGCTTCGCATTAGCCTGTATATTCTCTTTGGTGACAGGCATTGGCAGAGGCTCTGAATAACGGGGCTACGATATCGCATTGCTCGCTTCGCTCGCCCCCACTTTGGTCTTTTTGGGGCGTTTAGCTCTTCTATTTTTACTTTTAGCCTAATTTGCCACTTTTGGCAGAAAGGATTTGTAGAAATGATTATTATTGATACTCTGGGCGATTTGTTATGGTTGCTCTTATTAGTATTCTGTTTATTTAACTGATTTTAACGGAAGCCATCCGTTAGAATATATAAAAAATTTATTTTAAGTAGTGGGGTCTACAGGAAAGACAACCCACGAGAAAGGAAAAAGGTGAACAATATGGCAAATGTAAAGAGAATTAACATGGTAGTAGTTGGTCGTGGTTCCCGTGATGACGCAGAAGGTAAAGTTGCTCTGACTATGTATCGGGCAGATGCACCGTATCTGGAAGCTGTGAATGAGGAAATGGCGTTTAATCCCGCCGACATCACGCTCCGCAATGCAATCATCGCAAAGATTTCCGAAAAGACCCATGAACTGCTGGGTGCCGGCTTCGTAGGTTCCATCAACGTGTACACTCTGCGTGAGGGTATTACGCTGAAGTACTTCGAAATCGCGAAGAAAGTAGCTCATTCCCGTAACACCGGCGAACCGTTCGATATTGAATCTTGCTATCGCGAATTCATGACTGACGGTGACAAGAACGCCGTTGCGGAGCTGGCGAATACTCTTCAGGACGCTCTGGACGCTGGTTGCCAGTTCCGTTTGAGCGACGTTTCCATGGTGAATTATCTGGAACTGGTAGTACCTGACGGAGCAGAACTGAAGGCTGGCGACAAACTGGACTTCGCACAGGGTAAAACCGCTAATGGCATTTCCGTACGTAACTGGGCAACTTTCGAAAGGAAGAACGCAGAAGTTATCGTCATGAATGCCGACAGCGAATATCCGATTTACGCTCTGAAACGGTCGACTGCATCTGCTATGCCGAAAGCACAGGCTAAACTGGCAGACGTGGTTACCAAACTGTGGGCAAAATGCCCGCGTCCGGAGCTGAAAACTACCGAACAGAAAGGTACGTCCGCTGGTCTGGTAGCCTAATCAGTAATTGAAGGGGGCGTCTTTGTACGCCCTCTATCTTCTTTAATTTGCAAGAAAGGAGCAAACTATGGAAAAGAAGATTGAGATTGCAACAAGTGCAAAAGCGACAATGCTGTTGGCACTGGCAAGCATGAATATAACTCCGACAAAAACGGAAGATGCAAATGGTGTAACGACCATTACAGCAGACTTAACGGACGACCAGGTTAAAACCATCGAAAACGCCTTCAACGGCGGTGGTGCAACCATCGGAATGGTTATCCGTGACGGTGCAAACCGTGTAGCAGAAGTAGTTACCGACGGCGTCGATTTCGCAGTGAACGACCTGGCAATTCCCGTAGCAACCATTGGCGTTAAGGCGGGTGCATCCGTAGGTCGTATTGCAGTGAAAGCCGTTGCACAGACGGGTGCAAGCATCATCAATAACGTTGTTGACGAAGGCGTAAAAGCTGTCAATGGCGTGAAACAGAATGATGAATGCATGAAGTTGAAAGATAGCTGGAATACTGTGAAGACTGGCGTAGCAAGCCTGTTCGCAAAGAAGCCGGCTATTAAAATCAGTTAATCTGGGAGAACGGCTCCCATTTACTTCCAAAATGAGAGCACTTCCAGTTTTTCTGTATTTCCATTCTATTCTTATTTCAGCCGAAATGTGTTACCAAGTCTTACCCTGTTAAATTGGGGTAAGGGTTTGGTAACGCGTTTCGGCTTTTTTTATTCTGTATCCAAAGCCGGTTTCGTATATATAAATCTGCGAGCAGACGCGAGCGCATATATATATATGAACGGGCACGATCACGATCTTTTTGCTTCGTGATCATTGCCCGGATAATAAGAGGGGGAGGATAGAGATCCGAGCGCACCTCCGGATTATTTTTCAGGCTGCGAGCAAAAGCGAGCAGCAAGATGAAAAATATGGAATACAATAGAAAGCTGAAGCCGGGATTGTTTCTTTTAGAAAGGACCCGGACTTCGGCTTATATTTTTCCTTATGGAAATGGGGCGCTCGGGAATAGTCATCGGTGAAAATAACCAGGTTATTTTACCGCGGCGACGAGCGCGTCAGCGAGGAGCCACGGGACCGTTGCCCCACTTTTGCCTTTTTGCCTGTTCGTTTGGCGTTTTCCCGTTAGTTCGCTTGCCGCCTTCGGCGGCGTGAAAGGCTTGGCTACAGCATTCCTGTTGATAGACGTTTGTTGATAGCATCCGTAGATTTTTAGTTTCACGATTTGTGAACTTTGTGAACTTTTTTAAAAAGTGTAAATTAAAAAATCTACGGGAAGCAATTTATGTATTTTGAACAGGTACTTTTTAGACGATTTTGGCATTTTTTATTGTTTTTGGGCGTGGCATTTTGGGTAAAAATCTTCTAAAAATAGCTATGTCCTCCGTAAAAAGACAAATGTCCATTAAAAGAAAGGAGCAAAAATGAAGAAGAAACGTAAATTCATAATCTCACTGCTGTACACGGTACAGAAAGACGTAGCCGTAGAGGCAGAGAGCCTGGAAGAGGCTAAAGAAAATGCTATTAAAAAGGCTGGCGGCGATATTAAAGAGGAGCCTGGCGTCTTACAGGCGGTCTGCAGAAATCTGATCGTCCGCGATAATGAGACCGGGAAAACATTTTACCGGGAACGAAAAAGTGCATAATGCAATTTTTTGCAAAAAGTGTAAACTTTTTTCGGGAAACTTGCTCTCCGGCATTAGAGTCAAGGCGAATCAAATTCGAGGAAAATTTGTCCTGTGTGAACATATGTCTATTAAGAATGGACATAGTGTTTACACAGGTATTTCAAAAAACACCCCGATGACTGCACCCGAGCGCGCCTCATATTAACAGTATTTTTTCAACTTTTTATATTTTACCTATTGACGTTCTCTTTACGTATATTATATAATCAATACATACAAGGCTATACTCCTGTATGATATGGATAGAATAACAGAAAAATGACAAAAGAGAACAAAAAAGGGATTTCGATTTCTCCAAATGGGTCAGAATTGACTAAAATTTGCGAGTGAGACCAGGTCTGTATGACTTTTTTCAACGATCATTTTATTTTACAGATATAGGCCTATCTGACTTTTTTAGCACTTATTTTATTTCAATTAGTCTATCTGACTTTTTTCAGTACTTATTTTATTTCAATTGGCCAAGTCAATTATTTATAAATTAAATTATTTAAAGAGAGGAGTATTGCCTATGCACAAGTATAGCTTGTATTTAGAGCTGAACGAAGAGATGAAAGTTAATTTAGGAAATACGAATTCCGATTCTACGGCAGACGCCGTGTATTCCCAGTACGTAAATCAGGTCCGGCGTGGTTTAGTTAAATATAAAGGCCGCGGCTATATGGGAGACATCAGCCAGGTGATCCTGGTAAGAAACGAAGACGGTGCCGAATTCATCTACTCCGTAAAAGAAGGCTTTAAAGAGATCTTCAGGAAGGCGGTATAATTTATGGCAAGAAAATATGGCGATCTGATAGAAGTCAGAAACTGTATCTCATTGGGTATCTCTAATATAGCAGATACAATAAGAGCAATCTACGTAAGCAGAGAAGATATTTACCGGCCACAGTTAAGATATGAATTAGAGAGACGGGCTCTGTTTTTAAGAGAAGAAGATTTTCCCGAAACCGATGAAAACAATCCATTCGTTGCTGGACATAATCTGTATATACGTCCGGAAGATAAACCATTATTAACCTTTACGGGCGCTGCCGACAGAAATATATACTGGCTTCTAAACTATTCTGGCATTACGAAGAACTTTAAAACCATATACAGTGATACTCCGGATATTGTTGTCGGGGACTACGTCGTAAAACGTGGAAGTTCAAGTATGTATAAGGTTATGGGAAGAAGCTCATGGACCGGAGATACGGATGATGCACGTTTCCTGATTATGAAATTAGGAAAGAACGATGAAGAATATGATTGGTTTGAAGAGACAGGGAAAAATAAGATTTTTAAAATATCAAGAAGGAACTGGTATTAACCAATTTAAACATAGGCGCCCGGTATTTAACTTGTAAATCTTTTTTAACGCGCCTAAAATCGCCATAGACATCAATTTAAAGTCCAGGCATATAAGGTTATGCGTCATACAATTTAAACGCATCTACGCGAATTTTAAGAAGAATATTTTTTAAGCCCTGACAATTGAATATCGTTTCCGCCTGGCGGACGATTCACGTCAGGCAGAAAGGATAAAGAACATGAAAAGAATTAAAGACAAAATCGTTGGCCACATTTACGAAACTACGAATTACGATCAGTTCGGAGACCTCAACGGAAATCGCGATAAGGAGAGTAAACGCGTCAAAGATCTCATTAAGTCTATCCGGAATAAAGGGCAGCTGCAGCCGATCCAGGTGAATACCGCAATGAACGTACTTGACGGCCAGGCACGGCTGGAAGCGTTGAAATTCTTGAAACTTCCCGTACAGTATTATATTAAAGATGCGGGCCTTGAAGAATGCATCGAAATGAATAATACCGGTAAAAAATGGTCGACCATGGCATATATTAATTCCTGGATTACGAATATCAATACACCGGCAGAAGTAAGGACTGAGTATGAACTGTTGAGGCAGTGCATTCTTCGTTATAAGAAATCCGGTCTTAGCGAAAACATTATTATTAAAATCTGCGCCAATAATATGGGCGGCGGCTCTTTAATTAAAGTTGTTCAGAAAGGCCAGTTCCGTTTTAAACGGCCTATTAGCGTAGCAACCAATCTTCTGGACTATTTATCCGGATTCGCAACCGTATTAAAACGTTGCGGGCGTAAAGAACTCGTAATTCCCATACTCGTAGAAGCCTATGAAAACTGCAATATCAATAATCAGAAATTTATGATGCGTATTATTTCTAACGCTCAGAAGCTGCATGGCGTAGGAAGTGCTGATGAAGCCAGGATTATGTTCCAGGGAGCATATAACTACGGGCTCAAAAAGAATCTTATCAATCTGTTAGCTGAAAGCACAAAAGGAGAACACGTTTCTTAATATTTAAATAATGGGGCCGAATTTTAAATAATTCGGCCCCATTAGAAAGAAGGAACAACAATGCATGAAAATATGATGAGTAAGATATTGCTGACGGCTACGGTACTCGGTTTCATATTAATTATAAGCGCCGGCGGCTGGCTAATATACGATCTATGCGTTACGCACGGAGCATCGATACCATTAATCATGCTCGCAGAAGGGGCTTATATATTAGCCGTTGTCGGATTTTTTGTTTCCTGTTCCGATACCGGTATTCCGGGAGATATGTTGTAAAACAGAAACATCGTAACAAAATGGTTCCAAGATAATGGATGTGAATATAAAGAACTATAAAAGAAGGAATAGATAATGAAAGATTACTACTTTTATTTTACTGGAACGGATGGGCTGGTTCGTATCATAAAACTGGGACATAAAAAAAGAAGACGATACGTACAATATAAAAACGGCCGGCCCGACAATTGGTACGTAGGAAAGGTATTTAAATTATACGGCAATCCAAGAGGCTTTGGAAGAAGTCCAATTGGACCACGTAGGACAAGAAATGAATAGTCTTAATGGCGATAAGAAATTAAAATTATTTAATGCCATTAACAAAGGAGCAAGTAGAGAGTACCAGCATGGACAAAAAATACGATTGGGTATTGGTTACCAGCAGCTCTGAATATGATACTTTTGGCCTTACTTTTTATAAAAATTATACGGCAAAAGAAATCAAAGAAGAACTGGCAAATTATATCGCAGAAGAAGCAAAAGAAACAGATTATACCGTCTATGGCGCCACTACAAATGTAGACGACATTAAAGAATATCAGTGGTACGAAGAAGATCCTACAGAATTTACAGGTTATATTGATTTCTGGGATTTTCATTACAGTTATTCTATGATTCGAATGGATACCATAGAAACAAAGGAGCAAACGCCATGTATTTGTGCAAATGCGGCGGCGAAGTAAAGTTAGATTATCTTGGCGGTACGTATTTTACGAAATGCCAAGAATGTGAAAATATCGTTAAGCTGAAAGCTATTTCTTCCGGTGGCGCCGTTATGGAATGGAACGATATGAGAAAAAAAGAAGACGAAGAAGAGCAAAAGAAGCTCGGCTTATTAATAACGCGCGCCAAGAAATGTTACGATGAACTGAACAGTGTATGGGACGAATACTTTACGCTGTATCCGGATGAAGAAGATTATTGCGGACATATGGATAATCTTTTTTATAACTTCGAAGAAATGATAGATCGTATGAAAGAAAAAAGAAACAAAGACAATTAAATAACGTACCGATCCAAAGGGGACTTCATTTACGTGAAGTGGATCACATACATTAAAAAGAAAGAAAGGAGATCAGAACCATGAATAAACAATATGCACCTTTAGCTGAAAAGATAACGTATAAGTTTAAAAGAGATGACAAAAAAATCCTGGCTTACGTAAGGCATAAAGGCGATGAGTTACCAAAAGTATTGTTATATTGCCAAAAATGCGGCCATATACATCTCGTTGAATACAGTAAGAACAGGCATAACCGCTATAATGACGGCACGTACCGTTCAACAAGCCGAACAGTAGAACGTCATTGCATCGCAGACAAGTTCAAATGCCCAAATTGTGGATATACTGCAGAAGTTAGTTCTATACCATACAGCATCGATTATCCTGATCAGGCTATTATATTTAAAATGACTGATGGTTCTATGGCGATCTCCTTAATTGAAGAACATTTAGTTCTTTATATAACAGACGGCGGCCAAATAATCCATCGCAAAAGGAAGTTAAGACATAGGATCATATTTTCATCGAACGGGCAGACATACGTAAAGGATCCAGTCTGGATTAAAAGCGGGCGTCCAGTTATACGTGGAAAACGTACGGCAATGATCAAAAACTTTACATATTGTATCGACTACGTAAATTCCTCAATGAATTATATGCTGCATGAACTGGAATCCAAAGGTTTACTTCCGAAATATATGAACATAAGAAACAGGTTTCGGAATCTGAGTGACAGGGCAATTAAAGAGCTTGTAACAGTCATGTGGTATGAAGATAAAAAAGGTACTTATTTATGCAAACTTCCAAGATCTTTTGCTGATTTTCACAAAAAAATTGCGAAAGACATCAACGATGAAATGCTCTGGAATTTGATCATTAAAAAATTGCCGGCGCCATTATCTGGAAAACGCTTCAGACAAGAGCTCTATGCAAACCCGATTCGAACATATTTTGCAACAAAGCTGTTTACCAGTATTAAGATGCACGATCCGAATTCACTGTATAAATTTATTCGAAACGGATTTATATTGATGAAGAACGGCCTTGTACCGGACGAAAGATATCCACTTGATAACAATATTGAGTTCTTAACAGAATATATGAAAAAATTTGGCGAACAAGCAGCTGCTGATGTTCTGGCTTCTAAAGACAAAATTGCGATATTTAAAGATACACAGCATATGGCATACGATCTTTCTTATTGCTTTGACGAAGAATATGAACCATATATGTGCCGTAACGTAAAAAAGATGCATGATGCTATACTGAACCGGAAAAAATATCTTGAATCTTTAGGTCAGGAACGAAAAGCGATCCAAGTTATTCTGCAGAATGATAATTCATTAAGAGAAACAACGAATAAAGATACGATCAGATGTATTAAAGAGTACGCATTAGAAACTTATGAAAGAATACATAATAACGATATCAAATATTCAAAGACAGAAAGAAAATTAGAAGATAATATCAATGATATCAACTTTTATTTGCCAGAAAATACCGATCATTTAATCGACGCCGGCGAACGACTTCATAATTGTGTGGGAAGCTGTTATCGGATCCCAGCCTTACATAAGGATTGCATTATTGTTTTAATGAAACAGGAAGATAAATTTGTCGGCTGTATCGAAATAAATGAAGGAAAAATCCGTCAGGCTTTCGGTCCATGCAATAAGTTAATGTCCGGATCTATATTAGAGGCTTTTGAAACATGGAAGAAAAAGAACGGATTAAATTCTGGGAATGAAAATCGCGTACTGGCACCGGGGCATAAGAAATATCAGTATGATCTAACTTTGTATGATGACATCGTAGAAAAGATGAAGAAAAGAGCAGAAGTACTTGGATTGTATATTAGATCAACAGTGCAGCAAAGAAAATTCATTGCTGCAACACCGTTTTAATTAAAATGCCGCCGCTGTCTTTATAGATGGCGGCGGACATACGGTTTTTAAATTTTACCGGAAAAGGGAAAACAATATGGATAATTTTGTTATTTTACCAAACTTTGATTTTCGTTCAGAACCGATACAAGCTGAATCTACAGATGATGCATTAGCCAGGTTTGCTGCGGTTATGGATAGCGATATGAACCAATATTTTATCGCAGCACCGGCATCTAAAGTCGATAATTATATCGGCGCTGAACGCTGGCGTCAACATGTCATATTCGTAACAGATTGGATGAAAAGTATCTTAATAGACGAAGATAACGATTTTGAAATCGAAGACGAAGAAACAGCACAAGACATCGCAAAACGGGCTTTTGAAATATATTGCCTCGGAGACGGCTATACAGAATATGAAGCCGTTGAAGAAGCTTATGATGAATATATGGCAGAACGGGATAAAGAATAAACTATGGCAAAAGAATTTGTAAAGATTACACAAACATATAATACTGTAGCCATTATGGATATTGATGAAAAAGAAACATACGAAGACATTCAAAAACGGATTCTTGAATATATTAACAATGTCGGCGGACCAGAAAGCGTAATCGTATGCGGCGGTGAAATCAAACATGAAATTTTAGATAGAAGCCGGAAACCAAATAAAGAAGATGAAGAAAATTTCGAATGTATCGATTAATGGAGAAAACACAATGTTAACTGAAAAAGCAAAACAGGATTTGCTGAACCTGTATAATAAAGTATTAGCGTCAGAAGATACAGAAAAGTTTGATCTTTTCTGGAACACGTTGATACTTGCCGGTTGTGACGAAGAATTTGAATCTTTCAAGGACAACTTAAAAGAACAGGAACAAAACAATAAAATAGCTGATCATTTTGCAGCTATATTTAAAAACGGGCAATACGAAATTATCGAAGCAAAACCTGTTTATCAAAACGGGTTCGTCCAATGGGTCTTATATATTAAAAGTAAGAACAATGTTCATTATACCGTTACAATTCATAGCGGCTGTGATATAAGAGTATTACAAAAGCACGGCATACCGGTAGTCCCGTTTTAAAGAGAGGTAAAATATCATGGAATTTAGTCATACATGGATGTCCGTATGCGTACTGGTTACGTTAATCGGCGTGATCTGGTTCGCTTGGAATGAACAGAAATATTATGAATAAGAAAGGAGCTTATCATGAAATTTATCACAGTCCATACAAATGTTTATGGAAATGTTTATGAAGCGTTTGTTAATGCAGACAATATTAATTATTTCCAGGAGTACAATGGTACAAAATATGATAATAGTATTATCTATTTTGCCGGCGGTCACAGTATTGAAGTAGAAGAAACCGTTGACGAGATCAAGAGGTTGCTACGCCATGTGTAACAAAGAAGAACTCCAACAGCTCCGGGCTTTATACACACCAGGAACCTGGATCAAATTAATCTATATGGATGATAAACAGGCGCCTAAACCCGGTACTTTTGGTATCGTTAAATACGTAGACGATGCCGGCACAATCCATATGAAATGGAATAATGGGAGCAGCCTGGGGCTTATCGTAGATAAAGACAAATTTGAGATCCTATAAAGGAGTCAATAATGGGGAAACAGAAAAAAGAACCAAAAATGCAGCTTAGAATTGGTGATACCATAGAACTCTCTAACTGCAAAACAATTGGATTAAACAGAAACAGAATACAAGGCATTTTAATCTGGCGGCCAATGAATATGGCCTATATTACAGCATATGCAATCTGGCTGCCACACCAGTTAGGTCCTGATGAACAGGAGCGTCATA